>OBXM01000433.1_pt1 | contig 45128 bp, 38 predicted proteins | sample 1538141 | NCBI WGS metagenome assembly OBXM01 (sample SAMEA2580153, study PRJEB22360) | human gut metagenome | biome: human gut; feature: human-associated habitat; material: faeces | place: Denmark | collected 2008/2010 | reverse complement strand
AAGCGCATCCTCATATCCTCCAGCGCCGACAAATCTTGTAACGGCAGGAGCCGCAATCATGGCCATGCCGCCGACGCCAACAGTCTCTGTAATAGCGCTGTCCCCCATATCCGGACATGCGTCTTCTCCGTCATATCCTGTAAAGTACAGCCCCTGTGGTGTGTTGACCGGACCTGTAAACCACTGATCCCCCATTCCCGCAATGCGGATACCATATTCATAACCGTTTCTGCACATTGCGGTGACAATCGTTCCTCTCTCGATGGTACGCGCCGCATCCATCACTGCTTTTCCGGTCGCCATCATAATATTGAGGAAGAACTGGTCTGTATCGGAGAGGAATTTGATGACGTCGTAACGGTCTTTTTCATCCATCTCTATCTTTGTGATCGTCGGCGCCACTTCCTTTAAGAACGCAAGGGACGCCGCAATATTTCTCTGATGGAACTCATCTCCCATGGCAATCGCTTTTGCGATCAGCGGATTCACCGCAATACCGCCAAGCTTGCGAATGGCTTTTCCAAGGGTCGGTCCCAGAATATCTCTCATCCATCGCAGCCGGTCAACAACTTCTTCGGAGTATGCTCCGAAGCGCAGTACTTTCCCGATTCCCTCATTCATGGTGCAGTATGCTTCATTTCCGTCTGTCATATTCTTGACAACAAAAACTGCCATATTCGGAGAGGTGATACCTCCCATCGGCCCAACCGCCTTTACATGATGACATGGGATAAAGTGAATTTCACCTGATTCGAGAAGCTTTCTTGCGTCCGCTTCATTGTCAGCCCACTCTTCAAAGAGAACGGCTCCCACACAAGATCCCTGCATCGGATCCGGCATATTCTCATATGCAACCGGAGGTCCTGCATGAAGAATCACTTTTCCGGTATTCAGCTCCGGGATCACTTCCTTTGCTCTGACATTATCGATAATCACCGGCTGGCTTGCAACAACCTTTGCAATGACCTCACGATTTGCCTCATCAATATCCAATCCGTCGTAGTGACGCAGGAAATTAAGCACTTTGATCAGCTCCACATTTCCTCCTGCCGGCGGCATCCAGTCGTACTGTACGACTTCGCATCCAAACTGTTCTACGACTTCCGCAAAACTCTTGAGTCCGACGTTGATAATCTTTGGTTTCTCAGAGAGAAGTGCACGAAGCTTCTCGGATGGAACTCCTTTCGGAGCGTCCACAACTTCTTTTACACGTACTTCCTTTTCTGGCTCCACAAAATCCCTTCCGATGGCGCGGATCGCCGTACGGCATGCCAGTTTATTATTTTCGCAGACAATCACACCTGCCTCTCTTAATTTATGGACTGCCTCGTCATACCCCTGGTAATCTCTTCTCGTTCCGCATACTGTGGCAATAAAAAATACCTTTCTTCCGGCATTCTCTGCCTTTGCTTTGAGCTCCCTGATCGTCGGAAGCAGCGCTCCTGCCATATCCTCATGGGAACCGTATCCAAGCATAATGTCCAGAAGAACCGCGCCAGTCGTCTCGTCATCAACCGCTTCCTGCATACATTCAATTCGCTTTGCAGGGTCGATCATCGGATGCGGCTTGCCCTGCGTATAGGCGTCGTCACCGAGATCCACGACGATATTGCCATCAAGCTGAAGCATATATCCTTCGATATCTTCCGGCGGTACTTTGACATCCATGGCGTCCTTGATGAGCATCGCCGCTTCATTCGCCAACGTCCCACCTGAATAATAAGCTTTGATTGTCTTATGATCTTCTGCTTTATAGAAGGTGCTTTCATCTACATCAGCAACCGCTTCTGGAACCTTCTCGCCTCTTACCAGGCCGACCGCAAGTCTTGCCGCCTCATCCAGCGTGTATGCATGGTAGAAGTTCTCCTCATGGTATTCTGGCTTTTCTCCTACGAACAGCGTCACAATCGGTTTGCTGAAATTACTCAGTCTTGCGGCAATCTTGTCACGTACTTCTTTTGCCGGTGGCTTGGAAACGATGATGACCACTTTCACTGCATCGTCGTCCTCCATAGCGTCGATCATGTCCATCATGGTAATCCCACCTACCGCGGCGTTCAAGTCTCTTCCTCCGATACCAATGGCATTTGTCACACCCTCGCCCAGACGGTCGATGATCGTTGTCAGTTCCTGGATTCCTGTCCCCGACGCCCCGATAATACCAATGGAGCCCGGAGCTACATTATTTGTAAATGCAATCGGAACACTCTGAATGATCCCCGTACCACAGTCCGGTCCCATCACAGCCAGTCCCTTTTCGTGCGCCTTCTGTTTCAGCTTCACTTCGTCTTCTAGTGTCACATTATCACTGAACATGAAGACATTCATGCCCTCGTCCAGGGCACGATCCGCCTCCAGGGCAGCATATGCGCCCGGGATGGAGATGACGGCCAGATTGGCGTCCGGAAGCTTCTGAAGCGCCTTATCCCAGGATTTCACACTTTCGGCGCCCTTTTTCTCGCCGCTCTTGGCAGACTGCTGACGGAAAAACTCTTCTGTCTGCTCCATAATCGTATCCAGAAGCGCGTCATCGTCAATATCCGCGACAACAACCATGTCGTTTGCGGAAGCTGCCATCAGCTCTTCAGTATCAAGCCCACTTTGTTTGAAAATGTCTTTGTTAGCAGGCGTTGCCATCATAATAGAAACTTTTTTGACACCTTCGATTGCCGAAATCTTGTTTGTCAGAAGCATTAATACAACCGAGTCATGGTAACTGCCCTTTTTTACTACTGTCTTTAACATTCTTCGTATCTCTCCTATTCTGCAAATCTGTTTTTATGATCGTAACGATTATAGTGAATATCGTCACTCTTGAGATATTTGTAGATGGAATCCACAATCTCGATTCCACCTGCCTCGTACGCTTTCTTCTTTCTCATTACCGCACGCTCGCCCGGATAGTATACTTTATCATATCCTTCCGCCGTCGGCATCGCATTTAATTCGTCGCAGGTAGCGGACATATTTTTCTTAAATGTCTCCAGTCCTACGAAGCGGTTCGGATCCATAACAATATGCATCTGTCCAAGCTCTCTTCCCTTGGAGCAATCGTGGTACATGGAGCTGACATGTTTGCCAAATGGTACTCCCGTCAGGATTCCTGAGAAAATGTCTACCATCATCATGAGTCCGTATCCCTTTGCTCCCGCAATCGGAAGCAGAGCATTAACCTTATTCGGATCCGTCACCGGATTTCCCTTTTCATCTACTGCCCAGGTATCCGGAATAGACTCTCCCCTGGATCTCTTGTCCAAAATCTTCCCCCACGCCTGTACTGTCGTTGCCATATCAAATACGACTGTTCTGTCATCTGCTGTCGGAGCCGCAAAGGAAATAGGGTTCGTTCCGTAATATGGTTCTGTTCCGCCCGGAGGTACTGCCATCGGGTCTGACTGGCAGAAAGAAATCGCCACAAGATCTTCCTTGGCTGCCATCTCCGTATAATATCCGATAGATCCGCTGTGGGAAATATTACTGATACCGATCACTGCGATTCCATTCTTCTTTGCCATCTCGATTGCCTTATCCATCGCCTCTTTTGCCGCAGCGTATCCGCAGCCATTATCTCCGTCAAACATCCCTGAACAAGGTCCTGTCTCTTTAAATGTAAAATGCGGATTTGCCGTAATACCACCCTTTGCAATTCGCTCGCTGTAGTATTCTACCCGAACTGCTCCGTGTGAATGGTATCCTCTCTCGTCCGACCAAGTCATAACCTCCGCCGCGATATCGGCATGTTTCTCGTTCAGTCCGGCCTTTACTAGTTTGTTCTTCATCAGGCCTTTCAGTTCTTCCCTCGATAGTTTCATAAATTCATCCTCTCCTTAAATTTCGTTCCCTTCTAAAACTTCATGATTTTATTATCCCAATTTACCACTCTTTTTTCAAGCAGGTATGTAGATAAAGTGCGAAATCATTTTTATCTACTTTTGTGCATTTTGTCTGTTTTTTATCAATTCCTGTTCTTTCACTCTGTAAATTTGTATGACTTCCTGTCGAAATGATACGCAAATTTTGCCGGACAGTACGAAATCGGCATTATCCAAAATGGATAATGCCGATTTCAGCGCAAACAAATTTATTTAAACTATAGGGAACTGCCTTTCATCAGCACTGCCTAGAGCTGTACGTCCCTGTTGCAGTCTTTTGAGTAGATGTAGATCAGATCTTCCTCTTTTCCTACCCCGTAGCAAGCCTGCGGGCAGTAACAGTCCATAAACACATAGTCACCTTTCTTTAACGGAATCCAGTCGTCACCGATTCTGTACATCGCCTTACCCTGAAGGAAGTACATACCGTGCTGCTGGATATGGGTTTCGATATATCCATGTGATCCTCCAAGTTTGAATTTCAGCAGGTGCATATTCATATCAAAGCCAAAGTCCCCTGCTGCCGGAAGAAAATCTTTGCTATGGCAGTTTTCCATTCCCTCGTATGGCATCCACGGTGTGTCGTTGATATTAGCGACAACGGTGTGCGCACTGTATCCATCTACAGCCACATATCTGCGTTTATAAGCGAACAATGTCGCGTCGCCTGTGCCGGCATGTTTGATCGCGATCGTATTGCCGGCCGGAGAGTAGATGTATCCGCCCTCTGTCAGAGTCGCTTCTTCATCCTCGTTCTTTACTGTAATGCTACCTTCTACGACATAGATGAAAGATTCCAGTCCTTCTCCGCCAAATGAAGGGTTGCCCCCGTTCTCATGTACGGTAATCAGGTAATCCGCAAAAGATGCTCCCATAGACGGTGATCCAAGGATTGTCACGTCACAGTTTTCGTATCCAGGAATTGCGTTCTTTACGATTCCGTCCGGTTCGATCACCGCATAACTTCCCATTTTCACAACGGATCTTGTATTCAGAAGATCTTCACGATAGCCTGTCTGACCATTTAAGTAGCTCATAACATAACCTCTCTTTCATTTTTCATCAACGACCATTTCAGTCTTTCTATGTTTATTATTGCAGTTCTTTTCTATTTTTTCAATCAAAATATCAGATAAAATCCTGTCTTTTTTTTATCCATGTTTTCCGTTTTGACAAAAAATTCACGACAGATTTCGTGTTATAATAAAAATCAATATCATATTTTTAAGAAAGGAATCCGATGATGATATCAAAGAAAGAATTTTACACTCAGGGAAATGCCTGTCCGGTCCGCGTCGTTCTGTACGACAATCCGGACGTTATCCCAAAGGCATGTATCCTCTATTTTCATGGCGGCGGCCTCCTCTACGGTCACTCGGATGATCTGCCACGCACACACCTGGAGCGGCTCACTAGCACCGGATACCCGGTGGCCTCATTTGAGTACCCGCTTGCTCCGGCCGCAGATCTGCGTATGATCCTGTCCAGCGTGACGTACTCCATCAATCATTACCTTTGTCATCCTGAACAGTATGTATCCCACAAGCTTCCGTATGTGCTCTTCGGCCGCTCTGCAGGAGCCTACCTCTGCCTGATCGCCGCTGCTCACGGAGTTCTGGCCGAAAAGCCCGCCGGAATCCTCTCTTACTACGGATACGGCTTTCTGTGCGACAACTGGTTTGAGACAAAAAGCAGCTATTACGCCTCTCTCCCCGCGGTATCGGAGAACTGTCTGAAAGCCATTCCATCAGAAATCCACACATCCGGAGATCTGGATACCCATTACAGCGTCTATGTATACGCCCGCCAGACCGGGAAATGGAAATCCCTGATCTACAAAGGCCGGGAAAAATTTTTCTATCTCGATTACTCTCTGCGGACGTGCGATTTCCTGCCGTGTCCGCTGTTTGCTGCCCATTGCACCGGCGATCCGGACGTACCGTATGCGGAGTTTCTGGCGCTTTGCGATAAATATCATCCATCCCGCTTTCTCTGCGCCGGAAACACCCACGACTTTGACCGGGATGAGACTTCCCCGGATACAGCAAAGCTGCTGGACGAGACGCTGGCCTTTCTCAAAAAAACAGTCAACTAGTTATCAAAAATCTATAAAACGCAGCCATTCAACCATTTACAATCCGTAAACAGTTGAAGTGGCTGCGTCCTTTCTATAAAATATCCGGCTTCCAGGAGGGTTTAATAGTGGCCGCCGTCTCTGCGATTCTCCTCCATATTGAATCGAACTTCATCAAAATATATTTTTACATTGCCCCACTGTGGCTGACGATTTAAGAACGGATGTAGGTGAGACGCCCTCTGAGCTGTCTCCAGCGCTTCCCGCTCGGCCGCAAGAAGTACCTCTTCCTCGTTCACAGTCGTGGCTTTTCCGTCCCGAAGGACAATCTGTCCGTCAACAAGAACAAGATCCACGTCGGATGGATGTCCGTTTCCAACCAGAGTATCTATAATATTGATCCTTGGCATCAGTCTAGGATTCATCAGATTGATCGCAATGATATCCGCTCTTTTTCCTACCTCAAGAGATCCGACTTCTTTTTCCATGCCGACACATTTCGCGGCGTCTATGGTCGTCATCTCCAGAAGTTTTTCGCATGGCAGATAATACGGATCATTCATTGCACGGCGGAATACCATCTGAGCTCTCCTCATGGCGTCGAACATATCAAATCCGGATGACAGCATGGAACCGTCCGTTGTAATAGCAACCGTCGCCCCCAGATTCAGAAGTTCGATCACCGGCGTCCGGTTCACGATCTGGCCCATACCAGGCGCAAAGCTGACGTGGGTATCTGTCTTTGCCAGAATCATCGCCTCATCAAAGGACAGCCCGGTACAGTGCTGTAAATGGACGTCTGGTCCGAGAAGAGCGTTTTCCTTATCCTGGTATGCCAGGTGGATCATTCCCCCAAATGCGTCCGTATGAATTCTTGTACTGTATTTCTCCGCAATCCGGCGCATTTCTTTTGCCTGACGGATATCATGGTCCGTAAGCTTCACACAGCGATCTGCCGGCGTCGGTGCGGAAGGATCCACACTGGTTACAACGCCAAATGGCGTCACGTACGCTCTCGTGCGGTCGTCGTTTGCATGATTGAGCTCAGATATCACTGTTTCCAGGCTCTCCAGCACTTCTTCATAGCTGACTTCCCGCATGTTCCGCACACCGTCCACATACCGGCTGAACCGGTGCGGCCACGGTGTATGGCAAGGTCCTGTACAGACAATGTCCTTCACCCCTACTTCCGCATATGCCTTCGCATTGTTTCTAGCCGGTACCGGAGAGTCGCATCTTGGTTGGGAACCAAGCACGCACACTCCGGTTGTCACGCCCGCATGAAGCCGCTCCAGTGCGGACAATCTTCCCTCATTGTACCAGAACTCGTCAGTGATATAGTTTTTATACGCATGGGTCATAACCGGCATCCAGTAGCTTGTGTCCTCCACAATCGATTTGAAAACGGAGTGCCCACCATGTCCATGGGCATCTACGAATCCTGGCATCACGACGTGATTTTTACAGTCGATGACTTCCTTTACCTCCAGACTTTCTGCTTCCTCATTTGTTCCCACAAAAGCAATCCGTCCATTTTCGATTCCTACCGCTCCGTTATCAAGAACCCGGCGTCTTTCATCCATCGTAATAACGGTCGCGTTTGACAGTAATACGTCGTACATGATTTTCCTCCTCTATCTCATCGGGAATGACGGCCGGAACAATTTCTCCCCCGGCAGATGCTGATAATCCCGCTCCATGTAACCAAGCTTCATTTTATTATAATAAATCTGTCCTTTCGCCTTGATCTCCTCCAGATCAACGCCTTCTATCTGCTGGTCTTTCATAACCGTACGTCCATTGATAACGGAAAGCTTTACATCCGCTCCTGAACCGCACAGGAAGATCGTCCGGATCGGATCGTCCACAGCTCCCATATGGAAACTGTCAAGATCCACAGCGATCAGATCCGCCTTGGCGCCTTTGCAGAGCCGTCCCAGATCCGGACGTCCCAGATATTGCGCTCCGCCCAGTGTGACCGCATTGTAGATATCCGCGTAGGAAGCCCCTTTGGCCGTTCCGCTCACCATCTTCGCATACATGGACGCAACACGGATATTCTGGAAGAAATCCGGTGGAAAAGTATCCGTTCCGATGGCTACGTTGACGGATGAATTCCGGTATTCTGGGAATGAATCCAGATATCCGCCGCTTCGTCCGATGATAACCGGGCAATAGATAGCGGTCGCCTTGGTTCTTGCCAGGATACCGAGATCGTCCCCATCGTCTGGAACCCAGCGGGTCCCTTTCACAATGTAGCAGTGCGGTATCCCCACTTTATCATCCAGAAAGTGGATACTGTCCAGATACTCGATAGGGCTAAGTCCTGTTTTCTCCTTGATATACCGATACTCAAACAGCCCTTGTGCGGCATGAAGTTTGATGGGACATTCCAAATCATCCGCATACTGTTTTGTACGGATCAGATTTTCCTCCGTCTGTACTTCGATCCTTTCCGGAAGCAGTGCTCCACGGATCAGACCGCCGTAAGCTCCATCGTATTTCCGAATGAAACGAACCGCCCGTTCCAGTCCTTCTTCTCCTTCACCTTCCAGGAACCGAACCGTCATCGTACCGTCGGGCTGGACAACATTAAATCCACACTGGTAACTTGGAGAGGTATAAAGACGAAGGCCAAGCTTCCCTGCGTGGTGTATGCCCGCTTCCTCCTCCTCATAGGTATCGGCCCACCGTTTATAATAGTTGGATGTGATTGGCATCGCTGTCGTCACTCCGTTCATAATGAGCTGAGTATAGGCAAACAGTGATTTAAATGCCTCCTCCTCTGGCGTCATCCATTCATATGGACCTTTGTCAAAATATTCTTCTGACGGGCTCAGGCTTTTGCGTACATCCGGGTATACTTCCAGGTGAATAATATCATGGTCAATATCTCCAAGAGCATTGAGATCAATAAATCCCGGCATCACAACCGCGTTACCCATATCCTCTGTCCGGTCCACCGCTTCTTCGTAATGTTTTCCAACATAGAGAATTGTATCGTTTTCATACACTACCTCGCCGTTGGTGATGATTTCATGTCCTACGCCGTCAAATCCAACGACGTAGGCAGCTTTTATTTTTGTAATCATAGTGTTCCTCCCGGAATCTTTCTGTCAGGTTCTTATTCAATATCCACTTTGTCCACAAAATGGCTGGAAGCCTGTGTTGGAACAAAATTCTTGATGTTGCTACGGATTCCGATCACCTGCTTTGTGTTCGCAAGCGGGATAACCGGAAGATTCTCCCTTAGATATTTCTGGATATCTTTTATAAGCTTTTCTCGCTCCGGTCCATCCATCATAAATCTCTGCTCATCCAGCATCTCGTCAAGTTTTGGATCTTTGTAAAATCCCATATTATTGGTCGGAATCTGTTTGCTGTGGAACGGACCGTAAATATTATTGTCCGGCTCCGGAAATCCAACCGCACCAAATCCCATGATAAAGAGTTCTGTCTCACCAGCGTCAATCATATTGAGGACAGTTCCGGACTCATAAGACTGAATCTCCACATCAATACCCACGTCTGACAGCATACTCTGAATAATTGTTGCCGCATTAAGACGAGTTACACTCTCGGAACAGATCAGCGTCAGCTTTAGGTCGGATACTCCAGCTTCTTTCAGAAGCTGTTTTGCCTTCTTCACATCATACCGGTAGTCAGTATCTGAATCATCAAAATACTTCATTCCCGGTGTGACGGTCGTTGGAGAGTACGACGCTGTTCCACGATACACAATATCCTCAATCGCCTGCTCGTTGATCGCGTAATCAATCGCCTGACGCACACGTACGTCGTCGAGTGGTTTCTTCGTGACGTTCATATCCAGATATTCCACAGTTGTACTCAGACGTTCCACCACATCTGTGTTTTCGTTTTCTTTTAGTCTCTCGATATCATTGGCCGGAATACTATAGGCAATATCTACCGTTCCGGATTCCAGCTCGATGACACGACTGTTTGCTTCAACAATGGTTCTAATAATCAGATTTTTATAAGAAGGCTTCTCGCCCCAGTAATCATCAAATCGCTCATAAGAACACTGGTCGTTCTTTTTCCACTCTATAAACTTAAACGGACCCGTGCCAACCGGGTTCATAGCAGCTTTCTCCGGATTTTCTGTAAATTCTTTCTCGCTGACTACAACCGCCCCGATATACGGAAGATACCCAATCAGAGGACCAAAAGGTTCATGGGTTGCGATCACAATGGTGTAGTCGTCCTCCACCACACAATTTTCCGCGTCAATCGCAGACATGATGTACGCTACCTTCGCTCCTTCCGGTCCAGTTGCTCTCTTAAAACTAAAAAGAACATCATTTGCCGTCATCTTTTCCCCATTGTGGAACTTCACATCGTTTCGAAGCTTAAATCTCCATCTCAGATCGTCGATCCGCTCCCATTCGGTCGCAAGACACGGCACAATTTCACCGTCATCGTCATATTTTACAAGCGTCTCGTATACCGGATTCAAATTATTGACCGCAGAATCGATTGACGCCGCATGAGGATCCAACGTTGGAGGATCCGCCGCAATCGCAACAGTCAATGTATTTTTATCTTTTTTCTCCTGGCCGCCACAGCCTGCAAGCAAAGACACCGCAAGTAAACCTGCCAGAATGAGACTGAAATATCTCTTCCCTTTTCTCATATTCTCTCTCCTCCCCGTCTATTCCAGATTGTCATAGTGGCATGCCGCATAGTGTGTATTCCCAACATCCTTTAACTTTGGTTCCTCCTGACGGCATTTATCTGTTGCATACGGGCAGCGCCCCGCAAAACGGCATCCTCCAGGAAGATTTACCGGACTTGGTACATCGCCTTTTAAAATGATCTGTTTCCGTTCTACACCAATCTTCGGAATCGGAATCGCCGACAGAAGCGCTTTCGTGTACGGATGGCGTGAATCTCCAAAAATCGTACGGTAATCTCCGAGTTCCACGATCTTTCCAAGATACATAACCCCAATTCGATTACTGATATGTTTCACGACGCTCAGATCGTGGGAGATAAACAGATACGTCAGGTTCAACTCCTGCTGCAGTCGTTTCAGGAGGTTGATGATCTGCGCCTGAATACAGACGTCCAGTGCGGAGACAGGCTCGTCAAGAACGATAAACTCCGGCTTGACAGACAATGCCCGTGCAATACCAACACGTTGTCTGCGCCCCCCGTCCAGCTCATGCGGATAGGCATTAATCAGTCTCCTGGAAAGCCCAACGACATCCATCATCTCCCGCACCCTTGCATCCAATTTCTTCTTGTCTTTTCGATACTCTTCTATATTGGTGAGCGGCTCCGCAATCAGATCAAAGACAGACAGACGGGGATTCAGAGAAGAATACGGGTCCTGGAAAACCATCTGCACATTCTCCCGAAACGTCTGCATTTCTGCTTTATTGAGAGATAAAACATTTTTTCCGTGAAAATTCACTTCACCGCTGTCAGCTTCCAGAAGTCGGATGAGCGTTCGCCCCGTTGTAGATTTGCCGCATCCGGACTCCCCTACGAGACCGAGCGTCTCACCTTTGTTAATATAAAAACTGACGTCATCGACCGCATGTAGAAAACCCTTTCCCACTTTGAAATATTTTTTTAGGTGATTGATTTCCACCAGTTTTTCCGAACTTTTAGTCATCTGCTTCTCCCTCCTCCTTTTCGTATAAGAAGCATCTCACATAATGTTCTTCGTCTATATGGGTGATGCCTGGTTTTTTATGTTTACAGATTTCCATACAATTTGGACAACGAGGACTGAATGCACAACCTTCGATCCGCTCCGTCGGCTCCGGAGGTAAACCATGAATTTCCTCAAGCCACTCTTCCTCCGTATCAAGCTTCGGAATGGAGTTGAACAGCCCGTTTGTATACGGATGGCTCGGATTATTGTATACTTTTTCTACACTTGCATACTCGACAATCTGCCCTGCGTACATGATTGCGACCTTATCACAGATCTCGGCTACAATTCCCAAGTCGTGAGTAATCAGAATCATAGATGTCCCGAATTTCTCTTTCAATTCTTTGATTAAGTTCATTACCTGCGCCTGGATAGTCACATCCAGCGCCGTCGTCGGTTCGTCCGCAATGATAAGTTTCGGCCGGCACGCCAACGCAATAGCAATCACAACTCTTTGTTTCATACCACCGGAAAACTGGTGCGGATAAGACCTTGCACGTTCTCTACGAATCCCCACCATTTCCAGCAGATTTTCCGCTTCCACCATGGCCTCTTTCTTCCCGATCTTCTTGTGGAGACGAATCATCTCAACAATCTGATCCCCTACCCGCATAGATGGATTCAGAGAAGTCATTGGGTCCTGGAAAATCATAGAGATCTCCTCTCCCAAGATACTTCTTCGCTCTTTATCACTGATTGTCAGCATATCCCGGCCGTCAAACAGGATCTCCCCTGAAGTCACCTTCCCGGGAGGCGTCGGCAGAAGTCCCATGATAGTCATGGCAGTTGTCGTCTTCCCAGCTCCTGTTTCACCTACAAATCCGAGCGTCTCCTTATGTCCGATCTCCATATTCAGATCGTTGACCGCATAGACAATCCCATCTTCCGTCTTGTACGTCACACTTAAATTTTTAATATCCAATAATTTCTCGTTTCCCATATTTTGCTCCGCCTTTCTTTAATTTTTCAGTTTCGGGTCCAACGCATCGCGAAGTCCGTCGCCCAAAAGATTCAGTGAGAGCACAGTGATGACGATTGCAAGTCCAGGAAACAGGGTCATATAAGAATATCCCCGGATATAGTCACGTCCTGCCGAGAGCATATTGCCCCACTCTGCGTTCGGCGGCTGGATTCCGAGTCCGATAAAGCTCATGCCGGCCGCCGTCAGGATTGCCCCTGCCATTCCAAGCGTCACCTGGACTATCACCGGAGCCACACAGTTTGGAAGAATATGTTTCATAATAATTTTTGAGTTCTTTGTACCGGACGCCTTGGCTGCCTCAATGTATTCTTCTTCACGGATCGTAAGCACAGACGCCCGCACGATTCTGGCATAAGTCGGAACTGATGAGACGCCAACCGCAATCATCAGGTTGACAAGTCCGGTTCCAAGCGCCGCCACAATCGCGATTGCCAGCAAAGTCTGCGGGATAGACAGAAGAATATCCATAAGACGCATAATTACATTGTCTACTCGTTTTCCATAAAATCCCGCGATTGCTCCCAGTGTTCCCCCTACTACAACCGCAATTCCGACTGATACAAATCCTACAAGAAGAGAAATTCTCGCTCCATAAACAATACGGCTGAAAATATCCCGTCCAAACTCATCTGTGCCAAACCAGTGCTGTGCGCTTGGATGCTGAAACGGACTCTTCCAGTCCATTTCCGCATATCCGTATGGAGCAATAAAATCAGCAAAAATCCCCATGATAATTAAGAGAAGAAGGATTATCAGACCGAGAATCGCCATCCTGTTTTTACTTAATCTTTTTAAAACCATCATAAACTGGCTTCTGGATTTTTTTTCTTCCATTTTCCATCCTCCTTCCTATTCTTTCGATACTTTCGGATCAACTACCGCATACAAAAGATCAACCGCCAGATTAACAAGGGAAAAGCACGCCGCCACAAAAAGCACGCTGCCCTGCACAATCGGGAAATCTCTCTGTTTAATTGCATCAATCATCAGACGACCGACCCCCGGAATGGAAAACACGATCTCTGTCAGCATCGCACCTCCGAGAAGAGTACCGAACTGGAGGCCGACAACTGTGATGATCGGGATCAATGCATTCCGAAATACATGCTTCACAATAACGACAATCTCCTTTTGACCTTTGGCTCTTGCCGTCTTAACAAAATCCTGACGGATGACTTCCAGAACACTGGATCGGGTCATTCTGGCCACCACGGCCGTACTTTGTAGGCCAAGCGCAATGGCAGGCATAATCAACTGTTTAAAGCTTCCAAATCCCGAAGGCGGAAACCAACCGAGCTGAACGGAAAACAACAAAATCATCAGGATACCGATCCAGAAGATCGGAGCTGACGTCCCGATAAGAGCGAGTACCATAACAATATTGTCCAGCAGGGAATTCTGCTTAACCGCCGAGATAATCCCTAAAAAGATCCCAACAACGATAGCAATGATAACCGCTGCCACGGCCAACGTAACTGTATTGGGAAAAACATTTAAAATTTCTCCTAGTACTGGTCTTTGGGTCGTATAGGACGTCCCTAAATCCTGGTGTACAATGATATTTTTCATGTACCGCCCATACTGTACAAGAAGCGGATCATTCAGCCCCATCTCCTCCCGCAAAGCTTCTTGTGCCTCCGGCGTCGCCGATTCACCAAGCATCATTCTGACCGGATCCCCCGGAGTCAGTGACAACAGCATAAATACCAGAAACGATACGCCGATCAGCACGACAACCAGAGATGCCAGTCGTTTCAGTGTGAACTTTAGCATAAGCTCATACCCCCATTTCTTCTGTTTTTAAGTAATAAAATAGTCTGGTTCTATCATATCATGGAGCTCCTGCTTTGCCATTGGAACTATAGGATAATGCATCCCCGGCAGGCTTATCCTTCCATGATACTGATTTCACCTTTTTTTCACATTTATTTTATGCTATAGTCTTAAATATGAAGTCGCCCGATTTCGACATCTTCTGAAAAAGGGGCGCAAAAGAGGGAATGGAAGTGGGTTTGTGAGGACATTAACGGTAACAGATGTTCTGAAACTGAATATTTTTCATCATGCGTCGCTCGTCACTGGGAGAGAGGGGCTTTCGCGTCCTGTTTCCAGTATTACAACAGTAGAGGACACGGATCTTCTTCATTATCTGAAAGACGGGGAGATTCTTCTCCTATCCATCCGCTTTGCCTCTGAAGTCCTGCATCTCGGCGAGCACATGGAGCTTCTTGCCTCGAAGCAGATTGCGGCTATTATCCTGAAGGGCGGGACAGACAACGTCACGGAGCCTGTTCCCGGAGATATTCTAAGAAACGCCTCTCGTTTCTCAATCCCCGTGGTTCTGCTGCCTCCGGATGTTCGGTTTATCGATGCCATTTCTGCAGTCATGTCACTTGTTATGAAGGTAAAAAACCGCTATTATCTCGATATACAAAATAACCTGACAAAGGCGGTTGCCTCCGGCTTCCAGGAAGAAGATATCCTCCACTACTTGGGAGACTATATTCCCGGATATTTTACTGTCACAGATTCGGAAGGCCAACAGCTTCAACAGCATACTGCCTCTGGTTTTGATCCAAATACCGCCGTGGCTGACCGTCTCCGGCTCCCCATCCTCTGTATGGGGAAGGTTACGGGCTACCTGACGTCGGTGACAAACTCTTTCCTGGAAGAGCATCAGGAAATGCTTTTAAAAACCGCATCTCATCTCTTATCGGTGCTTGTACTCAAGAAATATTATGTGGCAAAAATTGAACAGAAATATATCTCCGGTTTCCTAAGCGAACTTTTCGAGAAACGGCTGAGTCCAGATGCGATTGTGGAGAAAGCGCACAATTATGGTTGGAACCGGGGCGACAGCTACGCCGCCATATCTTTAGAGCTCTCCTCCGAACGAAGCAAAACGAAGGTTCCAGAGGCTCTTATGGAGATTACCGCTTTCCTCCCAGAGGAAAACTGTTTTTTTTATATCAAAGAGCCGTATCTTCATGTGTTGTTGCGTTCAGTACATCCGGCCTCTATGGACTTATGTGGGGCCGCTGCAGCGACACTTGAACAAATTCAGGCGTATCTGAATAAACAGCACCGCACACTCTCCCTTTTTGCAGGGATCAGCAGCCAGACCACAGATGTGAGTACACTATCTAAGAAAGTACAGGAAGCGTATGACGCTCTCCAATTTGGACACGCCTTTGGCAATCCAATCGTCAAATATAACGACATGGGCGTTTTAAGGCTTCTGGCCTCCCACTCGAACTTTGAGAATTTTGCACAGATCATTCCTCCGGCTGTTCAGAAACTTGCAGACTACGACAAAGAGAACAATACGGAATATCTACAGACGCTGGATTCACTCCTTGGCAACAACCTGAATTTAAGCAAGACCGCAAAGCAACTCTTTATACATTATAAGACCATGCTGCATCGCATGAATCGAATATGTGAGATTGCGGAGATCTCTCTGGACGATCGCCAGACGCGTCTCGACGTGGAGCTGGGCGTTAAGCTTTATATGATGCTCCCAAAATGACATCCTGTTTTCAAACAGTGGCAACAGACAGTTTCTTTATATTTGATTCATTCATAATACGGGCGGTACGCTTAACGGTGTAACCGCCCCCTTCCTTTTTAGAGATGACAAAGGGCGGCACAGCAATGTGCCGCCCTTTCAATATGAAGTTAATCTGTTATTTAAAAACAATCATGTACACTATCTGGAATGCAATCATAATCAGAGAGATCACTACCTGATTCTTAATTACAGCAAACCGATCATTCTCTTTCGAAAATGGTTCCTTTGCAGAATGGCGCCGCCACCTTCATCTTCTTCATAAGGAAGTAGTATGCGACTGCAGTCGGAATCAGGCTGACGTACCAAGACAGCTCAACTACCAGCAGGGAACAGAGGGATCCGAAAAGGATGGCAATGATCGCCGCCCAGTTCACACCCTTAAATGGTCCCTGTTTGTCGTACATCATGTTGATATCCAGCTTCTGCCGTCTCAGAACGAAGTAATCCACTGCCATTACCGCGAAAATCGGTCCGAGAAATGCGGAGTAGAACTGTGTGAAGAGATTCAGTCCTGCCGCAGATTCATCTGTTACCAGTTTCCAAGGCATACAGCATATGGAAAGCACACCGACAATGACGGTGGAGAGTTTCCATTTTACATGAAACGCCTCCATCAGCACATAAGCCGGAGGCACGATATTGTTCAGTACGTTGGTCGTCACCTGGGCAAACGCAATGAAAAGCAGAGTCACGATTGTAAGTACCTTGCTACCCATGGTTGTGGAAAACACAACAACCGGATCGCTGTTTCCTGTTGCCGCTGTGACAAGCAGTCCGATCAATCCCATGAACAGAGTAACCGGAAGAATGGCGATCGTATAAATTGATCCCGTCTTGACCGGTCCCACATTTTCCTTGACGTTCCTGGAGTAATCAGACGCATTGATAATCATCGTAGAATAAATTCCAAGGAACGATGTGGTAGCTGCCCAAAACGGCATTCCCCATGTCCCCTTGATTCCGGCAAACACGTCGTCAATCTCCGTAGAGAACTGAGTGCGTACGACATACAGCATGTAAATTAAAATGGCAATAATAAAAATACAGGAGATATTTTCCATCCATTTGATACCTTCAAATCCCTTGATAGCAAGCGCCACCTGCAGAATTGTAAAGAGGACGTAGATAACCGGAAGATTATCAAATCCAAATAAAATGTCGAGACAACTATTGATGGCCCCCGCTCCTACCCAGCTCTGGAATCCAAACCAGATGATAGCCGGAATTCCACGCAGGAGACCAGGTACTTTGATTCCCGCTGTACCGAAGCTACTTCTAAGCTGTACGGTGAATGGAATCCCGTATTTATGGCCGCACTGTCCGATGATGACCAGGGCAATGGCGATGACGAGACAGCCGATCACCATGGCAAGAATCGCTTGGGTAACAGTCAACGCTCCGATCAAACCAGCACCCATAGAGAACGTTCCGATGGAAACGCATCCCCCCATGAAGCTGGCCGCATAGGAGACCGGATCCATGATTCTCTTTTTTGTTGGCTGCAAATCCGGATCCACGTTCTTTACGAGTTCCGGATTTAAGTGTTTATTCTCAACAATGTTTTTCATAGTTTCTCCTTTCTGTCATCTGATCAGCCTATTCTTTTCACCAGCATACCTGCTCCTTTTTCTCCGGTTACCCTGCCGTCCTTGGCAGCTACTTTTCCTCTCAGTATCGTGCATACCGGAATCCCTTTCCCCTTCATCCCTACGAAAGCGGAAATCTTGTTCACATAGAGGAGCGAATCTGCTGTGATTTCCCACTCCTTGTCCGGATCCACAATCAGAAGGTCCGCATCAAATCCAATCTGAATATCTCCTTTCTTACCGTAAATTCCGAAGGCTTTCGCAGGCTGTACAGACATTGCATTTGCGAGGACACACGGACAGAGATTTCTCTTGACACAGCCTTCGTGGAACGCTACCTGAAATCCACTCTGAATACCACTGATGCCTCCCCATACGTCAAAGACATTCTCGATCCTTTTACCGAGAATCTCATGGAATTTCTCGTCATAGGAACATGGAGAGTGGTCACTTGCGATACCACTGATCGTACCATCCTCCACATAAGACCAAAGACGGTCCACCTCTTCTTGGGAACGCAGCGGCGGAGCACATTTAAAGAGTGGTCCGTTTTTGATAACGTCCTTATCCGTCATGCTCAGGTAATGGGAACATGTCTCGGCTGTAATGTCATATCCCTCCTGCTGTGCTTCTTTAATTTTCTGTGCCACATCCGGGCTGCTGACATGACAAATATGCGCTTTGCATCCCGTCATTTTTGCAATCTCGATAATATCCACGGTAGCCAGCATCTCCGCAATCACCGGTCTGGAGTCAAGGTATCCCTGCCAGTCAAGCCTTCCCTCTTTAATCATTCTCTGCTCCTGCCACTTGATTGTGGAGAAGTCCTCACAATGAAATCCCGCTCGTCCTCCAAATTTCTGAATCCTCTGCATTGCCTCATATGCCTGCCCATAACTTAAAGAACTATAATCCGGTGATACCGGACCAATAAAAGATTTAAAAGCAACGCAACCCTTCTTATACAAATCTTCCAGCTCATCAAAATTATCCGGAATCAATCCGCCCCAAAAACAGTAGTCCACATATGCGTTCGGATCCACGGCCTCTACTTTCCGATCAAAAAGTTCTGCTGTCGTCATGGCCGGTTCGTTCTGAAGCGGCATATCGATGATTGTCGTATAGCCCCCTACTGCTGCGGCTGCCGTTCCGTGGGCATAGTCTTCACGCCATTCATAGCCCGGATCATTCAGATGCGCGTGCGTATCGATCGCTCCAGGGAACACATACTTACCGCCCGCATCGATGACCTTTTCAGCTTCCACCTCCACGCCTGGGGCCAAAATTGCCGCAATCTTTCCGTCTTTTACGGCAATATCACCCTCTTTGACCGAGTCCGCTGTCACAATTTTCCCATTTTTCACGAGTAGTTCGTACATTTTTCTCCTCCTTTTCATACATTTTAAGATGTGATCTATCTGCACTGTCTTCTATCATTTAAAACAGTTCAGTCCACAGGTTTGACAAAGGAAAAAGGCGCACAGAACCGGTCAGAACCTGGATCCATACACCTTTTTGTCATTTTCGATATGCATTAATATTTCACGGTTTTCTTTTCGTTATAAACATCATAATCGAATTCACCGATCTTACATGCAACCAGCATGGCAACCATAACGTCGACATCGACATTCATCAATGTACGGAACATTCCGGCAAACCAGTCAATACCGATTAATACCGCGATACTGTCCATAGGAAGTCCTAACGAGGACGCCAGGAATGTGTAAACAATCACAGATCCACCTGGAACGGAGATCGTTCCCAAACACATCAGACAAGAAAGCAGGATCGCCATTCCCATCTGGTACGGGCTTAACTCAATACCCGTGGCCTGTGCCATAAAGAAAATAGCTACTACATAGCACTGTGCCGCGCCACAGCTGTTCATGGACATCGTAATCGGCCCTGTGAAGTCCGCCACTTTACGGCTGACGCCAAACTTCTCTACCGCATCCTCCATCTTTGTCGGAAGGCAGATAGCGCCGGAAGTTGTTGTGATAGCCATCATGGACATTTTCGCAAACTTCTTTGGCATCTTGAAGAGATTTACCTTGCAAAGAGCCGCCGTAAGCGGTCCGAATACAAGAAATTGGATGATGTCGCCGACAAGTAAAATACCAAGGAACTTAAACATCGGTTTGATTACGTCAAAGCCTGTTTTTCCTGCTACATCTGCCAGCAGACAGAAGATACCGATTGGAGCAATCGTCATAACGATCTTGATAATGTTTGTAATAATGTTGTTAAGACCAAGCACGAGATCCGCCACATTCCTGTTCTTGGTGTTTTTTGTGTACTGTCCCATTGCGACGCCAAAGAACAAGGCAAACACAATACATGGCACCATGGACCCTTCCGCCATCGCCTGAATGACATTGGTCGGCACAAAATTCGTGAGCGTCTCTTGAAGAGAGGCAGATCCTACCGTCGCTTCCGCCACTTCTTCGGCCGAAGAGAGGTCAATTCCGATACCCGGTTTTACAAGCATGGCCAACACGACTCCTAATGCCGCAGAAAAGATTGTAAATCCGATAATCCACTTGAATGTATGGAATCCCATCTTTCCTACGTCACGACCGTCTCCCCCTCCGACAGCGCCAGCTACTGCTGACATAACGAGAAGAACAACGGACATCTGAATCAGACGTAAGAAGATGTCGCCGATAAACTTAATGTTGGATGCCCATGGTCCTACGATCACTCCGAAAACCAGACCGCCGATAGTAGCCACCAGAATCTGCGTTGTCAATGAAATTGAGAATTTTTTCTTTTTCTCCATCCATATTTCCTTCCTTTCCCAAGATTTGGTTTTTACCTAACCAAAAGTTATATTGTCATTTTATCGGATAACCTACTTTGTTACAATATAGAAAACGAGGGAAAAAAAACTTGTTTTTTATCCATCTTGTATAATTTCTTTGTTTTATTTGCCATTTTCTCGTCTTTTTGCTAAAATTCTAGCAGACACAAGCGTTTAATATCAGGTAAAACCCTGTCTAAAAGAGGTTAAAAATATGAAACAGTTTATCACAGAAACAATGTCCTTTGCGTCCGGTATCCTCTCCCATATATCAGAGGGAATGGTACATTCCGTCTACCGAAAAACGATCAATCTGCGGATGGGATCATCCCTCGTCGCCCTTCAGGCGGCCGGATCCCCCCTGTCTCCGGTAAGTCTGATTACGGGACTTGACGTCGGTGAGATGTCCGGACTTCCTGTCGTGCCGGGGGATCAAGTATTCGTAGACAAGAAGACGATCATCCTATTCTCCAAATCATCCAGGATCATCTTTCGTTTTGATGAAGCAGCCATCTATGATTCGCTTCTTCGTGACTACGCCGTCCCCCTTCCCCTTCCAGCTATAAAAGAATCGCTTCTACAGTCGTCCTCCGGAGGGCTTACCGAGCTTTTCTCCAAAGCCCTGCTGAAAAACCCTTCCGATTTCGCAAAAGGGGTATTTCTGGCAGTCGCACAAAAGCGGATGGAAGACGCAAGAAAAGAGGTACTGGACATCTGCTATGACAAGGCCGCCGTTACACTTGCCGGAATGACGGGACTTGGCATGGGACTTACCCCGTCAGGAGACGATTTCCTCTGCGGAGTACTGGCCGGACTCCTGTTTTCGGGACAATGGGATCACCCGTTTGCCCAGGCACTTCGCCAGACAATCTCACGCCGCCTTGGAGATACCAACGACATCAGCCGGACCTTTCTTTCCTGTGCGCTTTCCTGCCATTTCAGCCGCCCGGTAAAGGAACTGCCGCTTGCATCTGGCACTACAGAAATCCTTTCTTCGTTTGGAGCAATCGGACATTCTTCCGGGTTTGACACTCTTTGCGGAATCTACTATGGATACACCCTTTGCCTCGGCCAAGAAGATGTACCTGGAAAGTAAATGATCTCGGCTCCTCTCCCTTGACTATATAAGGCTCGTGAGTCCATGCCCCCAGCTTTCGTCGCCGCCAACTCCCGTCTGCATATCGAGAATCCGCAGCACTGTCGCATAAGACGCTGGAAGTTCAAATATATGCTCTGCCGACTCAATCTCGTGGCAGGTATAAGGGAGAACAGAAAACTCAAATGTCCGGTCCGTCTCGGTCGGTATGCCGGTCCCCTCCATTTTTCCTGACATTTCACCTTGTTTTTCTTCGGTTTTTCGTCTGTAACCAGTATAAAATCGGCGCTTTCTTTTTGCAATATTTTTCTGAAAAACAAGATACAACCAAAAATTATTCAGAACATTATATTGCGTGCAAATGGAAAACCTTCTATAATAAGGTATAGAAACGTTGTCTGTTGTATTTGGAATATGCTGTCACCTTTCCATAATTAAGTACAATTATTTTTTCAAACACCATATTTTTTAATCAAGGAGGTACTTAATTTTATGAAAGTAGTTGTCGGTGGAGATCATGCAGGATATGAATTAAAACAAAAGGTTCTGGCATATTTGGAGGAACAGGGTCATGAGGTAATCCATGTAGGAAGCTATACTCCTGAAATGGTAGATTTTCCGGATATCGCCGCAAAAGTGTGTCGATCAATTCTCGATGGCGAGGCCGAGCGGGGCATTATGGTATGTGGTACCGGAGTGGGTGCGGCAATCGCCTGCAACAAATACCCTGGCATCCGGGCGTCAGTCGTGCACGATATTTACACTGCACATCAGTGCGTAGAGCATGACAATGTTCAGGTCATGGCACTCGGCGGACAGATCGTCGGTGATATTGTTGCAAAAGAGCTGATTCAACTTTTCCTTGACGCCACATTCTCAGAGAGCGAAGAATTCCACATTCGTGTTGCCAAACTGGAAAAGCTTGATCAGATTCCACGTTCCGAATAAACGCTTAGACAAAAGAATACCATCCATCTCGCAGTTTCGGACATTGATTTTGGTCCGTCACCTCAGATGGATGGTGTTTTTATTCCATATGATAAAAATTTCTGCACAAAGATTTGTCATAATAGACCGTCTCTTTTTCGATAAATTCGCTCGTTTCTCCGTTGACACGAACAATACTGACCGCACAGTTTACCGGAACTCCCTCCTGCCAGAAATTCTCTGGATTTTCATAGATCTGATTTAAGATTCCCCTCATGGCACAGCCATGCGTGGAAACAAGAATCGTCTTATCCCGGTAGCTCTCCGTGTGAATCAGATCCTGGTAAAACTCCCCTGTACGCTTGCATACCTCCCGGATCGTCTCGCCTCCCGGAGCTCCCGGAAAGGAAAAAGGCTGCTCATAAAACAACCTGATCGTGCCGCTGACAGAGGAATACTTTGGATCCCGGACGCCAATTCCGTCCCACTCTCCCCAGTTGATCTCCCGGATTCTGGAGTCCCTAAGAACAGGGATCTTTCTGTCTCCAATCAAAATCCGAGCGGTCTCCAGGGCTCTGGAAAGGGGACTGGATATTGCCAGGTCAAAAGGAACGTCCTCCAATGCCCTGGCCGTGATCCGGGCGAGCTCCTTGCCATTTTTATTCAGAGGAGTATCGTGCTCCCCCTGCATCCGTCGCTCCTGGTTCCAGTCGGTCTCTCCATGTCTTACTATATATAGCAGCATTCCTTCATTCCTTTCTGCCGAATCACGCTCCCGCAGTCTCACACCGCCATTTTTCGTCCAATTCCTTGATCTTTTCTACCTTTCTCCCCGATGGGCAGGATGGATCAAATTCTGAATCCAGCCAGATGTCCACCAGCTTTTTGGCTACAGCCTCCCCTGTCACCAGTGCGCCAAAAGTAATAATTTGGGCGTCATTACTCTTGATAGCCCGCTCTGCCGAATACGGGTCTGTACACTGGGCCGCACGGATTCCCGGCACCTTATTTGCCACGATGGACATCCCAATTCCGGTCCCACATATGAGAATGCCCCGGTCATAGGTTCCGGCGGCAACTGCTTCCGCCACCTTCCAGGCAATATCCGGGTAATCTACCGGCTCCTCTGTATAGACGCCTGCGTCTGTCACCTCTGCTCCTCTCTCCTGAAGGTATCCTTTCAGTGTATTCTTTAATTTCAGACCATTGTGGTCCGCTCCTATCACAATTTTCATCTGTCTTCACCTTGTCTTAACATCTTCGCTGTTGTATGAACCAGTTCGCTGTACAAATCCGCATAAATACCGCAGCCTGTCGTAAACAGACCATTGACATCCGGAAGTGCAGCGATATCCAGGCTCCTTTCCATCGTAATTCCCCCGCCGTAGACGATGTAAGCCTGTTTTGCCATGTTGTGTCCGTACCGCTTTGCCAGAAACCCGCGGATTTTGTGGTGGACGCTCTGGATATGAGAAAGCCCCACCACATTCTTCTTCCCGATGCCCCATCTCGGCTCGTAAGCAAAAATGATGTGCGAAGCTTCGGCTTCTCCGACTCCGTCCAGCAACTCAGAAAGCTGGTTTTCGATAAAGCATCTCACCTCTTCATCGCTTCCCTCTTCTTCTTCACCCATACAGAGAAATGGGGTCAGGGAAAGACGAAGCGCCTGTTTTAGTTTCCGGTTCGCCATCTCATTATCTTCATGTAAATATTTTCTTCGTTCCTGATGGTTGATTTCCACATATTGACAACCGATCTCCAGAAGCATCTTCCCGGAAATTTCTCCCGTATAAGCTCCTTCATCCTCCCAGAACAAATCCTGACCTCCGATTTTAAGCGCACTTTCTTTAGAAAGCTTTCTGCAAATCTCCGGAATCGCCGGAATCCGGAATCGCCGGAAAAGAGGGGAAAATAACAACCGGGAATTCGTGGAATCCTTCCAGCCTCTTTTCCAGTTCTCTCGCGGTATCAATACTGTCCTGATATGTTTTTACCATTTTCCATCCGGAACCAACAATAAACTGTTTCATTCTGTTACCGCCTAACGATTCTTCATAAATTCTTCCGCCACCAGCATCGCCTGCTTCATGTTTGTTCCATCGGCTATGCCTTTTCCTGCAATATCAAAAGCCGTTCCATGATCCACGGACGTCCGTATAATCGGTAAACCGATTGTACAGTTGACACACTGGCTCATGAACTGAAGCTTTGCCGCAATATGTCCCTGATCATGATACATCGCCACCGCCGCGTCATATACGCCGTTCAGTGTTTTTCCAAACACAGAGTCCGGCGGAATCGGACCATCTACATCAATACCTTCCATTTTTGCCTCTTCAATGGCCGGACCGATCTCCCGGATCTCCTCATCTCCAAAAAGACCATGTTCGCCCGCATGCGGATTGAGACCTGCCACAGCAAGGTGCGGGTGCTCCATACCGGTCTGAATCATAGCCTGATTCAAAAGACGGATAACATCCAGAACTCTCTGTTTTGTCGCACGGTTACATGCCTCCCGCAAAGAACAATGTGTCGAAACATGCATTATCTTCAATGGTCCGTAGAACATCATAGCATAGGTCTTTGTCCCGGTCAGAGTCGCAAAGATTTCCGTGTGCCCATCGTAAAGGTGTCCACCCATGTGGAGAGCTTCCTTGTTCAGAGGAGCAGTAACTACCGCCGCGATTTTCCCGCTCATGGCGTCCCGTATGCTGCGCTCAATATATCGATAAGCTGCATCTCCGCATTTTGCGGACAGTTTGCCGATTTCGTATTCTGTCATCGCAAGACCACAACTGTCAATCACATTTACAGCATGTTCCACATAGTCTTCCGTCTCCTGGATATCTACAATTTTAAGTCCCAGATTCAGCATCCCATTGTAATACTCCAGAATATCCGCCGCGCCGTACACGACATACTGATGCTCATACACCTGCTCCTGGGCAAGCGCCTTCATAATGATCTCCGGGCCCACTCCGGCCGGATCTCCCATTGTAATACCAATGATACTCATGTTATCTGCTCTTCCTTTCTTTTAAGTATCGAATAGACTCTGCAATCGCATTTTCATCCCCGATGGACCCTCCTTTTACAACCAGAGGCAATCCCGGGTAATCTCCGTCGACTGTCTCCACAAGCGCGACAATCGGCAGTACCTCTTCTACCAGTCTGGCGCCATGGGCGTGATTTTTCTCCATAAAACTGATAGCTGTATCTCCACCTGTCAAAAAAACGCCGCAGACATTCGCCTGCTTCAGGATCATTGCCGAAAGCTCACCGAGACGCTCCTGGGTATAACGCGCCACATCGCCCCGTTTCATACCAAGTTTTTTTCCGGTATCCACGGAATCCAGATAATCCTCATGCTCCCTTGCCGAAACTACAATGACATTCTCGCCAAGCTTTAAGCCTTCTACCGCCTCGTCGGCGACCTTTGCCAGATTTCCGCCTTTTAAAAGTCCGGAAACATTCATTTCCACAATTCGTGCGCCCTGCTCTTTCGCTCTTCTAACCTGATTTCTTGACGTATCACTGATGCTGCCAACCAAAGACAGTACCGGATACTTCGGACACAGAGTATAGAAAAGAGCATTGGCCATTCCCGCTGATCCTACCCAGAGCACCTTTTTCTTCTTGCTTAGGATGAAACGTACGACCGTATCCATATCTTCATTGTTCAGAACGTCAAACGTGATCAGACCGGACCCATCGAGCTCCAGTTTTCCGCTGCGGATCTGAGCCAGCGTAAAATACTGCACCGGTTCTTCCATCTCCGTCTCCAGCAGCTTTTTCAGATTGTCCTCTTTCACCAGGCAGAGTGGATCCCGCATGATCTCCGTTTCACAGATCCGTATGCCATTCATCATCAGGATCCCATCCACCACCGTCCGGTTAGAGTCCGGATTGCCCGGATTGAATACCGTCAGATCCGGCTTAAGTACTTCTCTCGCCGCCATCAGCTCTGCCCTAATATTTCCACGGATCGTAGAATCGATTTTTTTGTAATAGTGGTCATAGTGGTATGTCTCCATATCCTGATAAATCTTTTTGACCTTCTCATACGCCTCTTCTGCCGGAATATTCCTCGACTCTGAGTCAATGACATAGGATTCATTGGGATCGATCCCATCCGTGTTAAACGCAATTCTGGCCTCAATCCCGTTTTTTGACATTTGGACTCCCGCGTCGCCTGCTCCGGTAAAATCATCGGCGATCATTAAAAATTTTTCCATGATATACCGCTCCTTTATGTTCGCCGTTATTTACCGGATGCTTTCTCCGCCTTTGCTTCCTTAGGGAACTTTGGACATCCGAACTTCTTAGCCCACCAGCTCACGATAAACGGAACGAGCAGTGCTGATAATACGGTGGAAGCCGCCACCTGAACCGTGGCCGTACCTACAAATTCCGCCCATGCCGGGTCGGCCGTACCGATAACTGCCGGAACCGCCACCGCATTTCCCGCGGTCGTCGCTACTGCCCAGGCCGCATATCCCGGACGTCTGCCGATAAAATGATCGCACAGATAGATGAACCCACCGCCGATAAAGATTGTGATCAGACCAAGAACAATACCAGATACCCCACCTTTAAGAACATTCGCAAGGTCGATACCTGCTCCAAGGGAGAATCCTGTGAATGGGATAATGGCATCTCCTACCGGTCCGAAGAATTCTGTCACTTTGTTATCCAGGTTGCCAAGAATCATACCGGCAATGATCGGAACCAGCGCCGCCACAAGGCTCATAATCGGAATATCAGCAAGTCCAGAAGCGCCAAGCGCTACCAGTGTCAGGAATGGACCGTCATTGATTGCCAGAATCGGCATACATGCACAGTCAATATCGTCCCCGTATGTCTGCATCAGTGCATAATAAACACTGCCGTTACTGTTTGTGACCGCACAGATGATTGCCATACTTGAGATGCCAAGAATACCTGCAGGGCCAAAGATACGGCCAACCAGAATACCTAAAATCGCACCGATCGCAAACTTCGCCACCAGGAGCAGCCCGCCCCGCTTTAAAACCGCGGGCATCTCTTTGAGCCTCAGTTTCGTACCCATACAAAATAGCAGAATTCCAAGGGCACAGTTACCGCCTGCACTGGAAAATGTCGCTGTCGTAATTCCACCGATCTGCAGAGCATCCGGGACAAAGGTGTTGACAAGGCATCCCAAAAACAGGGGAACAACCATCATACCCGCCGGCGCTCTTCTCAAAAAATTCATAATCATATGTACACCAACCTCCTGTCTCTATCTTTCATGTACTGTCTCTACATTCCATTTTTTCTTCTGTTTTTCGTTTCTCTCTTCTTTTCTCCTTTCGGGACTTCCTTTCCTGATGGCCACTTGGATGAGAAAGTCCCCACAATCCCTCCTTCTGCATTGTGAAAATGTACAATTATTTTTTTCAAAACGCTGTCTTTATATTCACATTGTATATCCGATAATAGGATTTGCTAAGAATGAAAAATATTTGACTCTTACATAGATCGAAAAAACTTTCAGACAGGAACATGGGGAAAAATTTTTTAATATATTTTAGGGAGAGGTTTCCTTCCTTACAGGTATATAACTTAAAGCAAAAAAGCGGCATAAAGCCGCATAAAACAAAACCAAATTGTCAGACCTCTTCATCAGGGGACGTATCCCGGCGCATCGGAACACATCCCCGAAACCAAAAACAATCAGTGCCCTTCTTTATAGAGTTTGAGTACAGTTCCACCAAGTCTATAATCCATAATCAGCACATCAATAAGACCACCTTTCAAAGCGGCAAGTACTGCGTGTGCCTTTTCTTCGCCAGATGCAAGTGTAACTTTTATCGGAATCTTCCGGAATTGTTCCAGGCTGATGGAAATCGTTCTTTCTTTAAGCTCGGTATCACATTCATTGCCTTCCTTGTCCAGAAACCTAAGCGCGACGTCTCCAATCACATGGTGTTCTTTGAGCATAGCAACTTCATCCGGGGAGAGATAATAGGGTTTGGCAAGGATGGAAGTGACTTTGGGGTAAAACGCGCCTATCCCGTTGATCGCAATATCCACCTTATCAAACATATCCATGACCTGAGAGATACTTTTCTCTTTTTTGAGCATCTTAACCGTCTCGGCTGAGTTCATTAGCGTATCTGTCAGCAAAATATACTTTCTGCCGGAAAAAGCTTTTGCCATACGGGATACGAGTGTCCGGACGTCCCATTCTGTCACGCAGTTGCTTAAACTTCCATGTAAAGTGACGAAAGTAGTATTCGCTTTTTGTGCTGGATTGAGATAGTTAATCATCTGATAGACTGTACTCCCCCATGTGACTCCAAGCACATCATTTTCTTTGATGACTCTTTGCAGATATCTTGCCCCCTCCAGTGCGACAAGTTTTTTTACCATCTCCGGCTCCATAGCGGAATCGTCTTCGTCCTCTCCCATATCAATTACCGGACTGATAATCACTTCTTTCAGGCCAAAGGCATTGCTGATTTTCTGTCCCAGATTCAGACACTCCACATAAGGATTCCGAATCACAAATTCGATGATCTTCTCATCCCTTGCCCGTTTCAGAAGTCTGGACACTGTTGTCACCGACACGTCCAGGTCTTTTGCGATCTGGTTCTGGGACCTGTCAAGGATATAGTACTGATATGCCGCCTTTAAAACCAAAAACACGGATTGATCATATTTATCTAGTTTCATCTTTTGTCTCCTTTCTGACGACCCAACCCTTTTGTATGTTCTCTCTATTATACGTTCTCTTCTTTAATATTGCAATCATTTTCAAACATGGGAGGTTTTTCCAGAAATTTATCAGATAAATCGTGTTCTTTACTTTTAACAACACAAAATGGATTGAAAATATTTTCGCTATTGAAATTATTCTCTCATTCAGATACATTGAACTCAGAAACAGTGTACACGGTCATTTCAGTGTAAGGAGGAAAACGATAATGAAACAAAACAGAATGTTCAGCGACCTGCTGAATCCGTTATACGAGGGATGTGATCTTGAAAATTTATGTGTAGCCACTTATCTTGTGGGGGCAGAAAAAGACGAAGGAATCGTCATCAAAGCACAGAGCATCGGTATTGAGCAGACAACCGGCTCCTGGGTGGATGTGCCGGCTGAAACGGATGAGGTGCGGTCAAAATATTGCTCTAAAGTAATCGGCATCTATGAAGTTCCTGCTTATGAAAATCAGACAAACGTCAATCTTGCAGTAGGTAAGGATGATCTGCGGTTCTATGTGATCCGGATCGGTTATCCGGTAGATAATATTCGGAATAATATCCCGCTTCTCATTGCTTCTATTACAGGAAATATTATGTCCATGCCGTATCTGAAACTTCTGGACATTGACTTTCCAGAGTCTTTTGTGAAAGATTTCCAGGGGCCGAAATTCGGAATCAATGGTATCCGTGACATCCTGCACGCTTACAACCGTCCGCTTCTCAACAATATGATTAAGCCATGTACCGGCTATACTCCGGATGTAGGAGAAAAGCTCTTCTACGAAGCGTCTGCGGGCGGTGTCGACATCATAAAGGATGATGAGCTGATCGGTGGAGATCGCGTATTTAACAAAATCGAAGATCGTGTCAAAGCAAACATGGCGGCAGCAAAACGTGCGGAAGAAATCAAGGGCGAACCGACTCTGTACGCATGTAATATTACCGGTGATGTGACAAAACTGAAAGAAAATGCCATGAAAGTCATCAACAACGGCGGGAACTGTATCATGGTCGATGTTCACGGTGTAGGTTACTCCGCAGTCAGAGCACTGGCAGAAGATCCGGAAATCACCGTTCCAATCCTGGGCCATTCCTGTTTCAACGGGGCGTTTACCTCATCCCCTTACCAGGGCATGAGCTCAAAGGTTGTTGCCAAACTTGCCCGTCTTGCCGGATGTGATATCTATCTGACACAGCCACCTTATGGTAAATTTGACAATACATTTGACAACTATATTATCAACCTGATTACATCCAAGGCCAAAATGTACGATATCAAACCAATGCTTCCGTTTGTAGGAGGCGGTGTAGTACCAGGCCTGGTTCCGAAATTCCTTGATGATGCCGGATTTGACGTTTTGCTCGGCGTCGGCGCAGGTATCCATGCTCATCCTATGGGACCTCAGGCAGGCGCAAAGGCTTTCCGTGCCGCAATCGACGCCTGCATGAACGACGTCCCTCTTCGTGAAAAAGCAAAAGAATGTAAAGAGCTGGAGGTATCTCTTGAAAAATGGGGACTTTACGGCGAAGACCACTCCAAAAATCTTTACGCAATCTGATTATATAAAAGGCCATAACAACCCTCTTAAGGCAAGGAGCCGGCTTTGCTGTATCATGCAGCAAAGCCGGCTTCTTTTTATAACTCATTGATATTGGACGCACTTACAATCTGTTCCCAACGATTGAAGGAGTAAATCCGGTCTTCATCCGGCCAGAAGCAGACTCTTTGCTCTTCCAGTTCCTCCAACTGCTTTTCCGGATGGGAAAGCCATGTCTCAATCCTCCTTGCGGCCGATTTCAGGCGACTTTTTACACCTCCCAGACGAATATCAATGACCTCATACCCCTGCGGCTTACATTCCGACATCCAGATCGTTTCCCGCATCTCCCACAACTCTTCCAGCACATGCAGACACTGCGGAATTCGTCTCTTGGTCCACTCACGCATCTTCTCCTGATTGTGTTGATCATAGTCAGCTTTAAGATCAAGCCCCATTTCCGCTTTCTCAGCAAGGAATACCGCCAGCCTCTGGTAATAGGTCAACAGATGCCTGGTCCATTCCGGCTGCGGTCTCTCAAGGCTCTTCTCCAGCTTCTTCGCAAGCTCCTCATAGTGCCTGCGAATCCCCTTCCCCCGAAACTGCCCATCAAAAATACCAAGCATCGGATCCTGGTAAAGCGCCAGTTTGGAAGGATTCGCTGATTTCAGATTGTAAGGATCCTGCGGCTGTAAATTGTCAAATTCATCCAGAAGCATCAGATCCTCGCTGTCAATTCCAAACAGCTCTTTCATCCGACCTTTCAGCATTTCTTGCGTTACTTCGTTTTCGTAGGCACACTCCGCAAAATATGTCAGAGAAAGAAGGCATGTCTCCATCGGAGTTTCGGCTCCGTCATCCTGCCAGAGCGTACAGAACCAGTCCCGCACTCCTTCTTCTTTCATAACTTTTGTTCCTTCTTTTGTCGTCTTCAAAGCTCTCGCATAATTGGGAGCAATCCCGTTCCACGTCCATCCACCGCCTGCAAAATACATCTGACCGGACAACTTTTTATGGAGTTGTACCATATTTCGGTATACATCCCCAGATGCGTTATAATAATCCCAATAGACAAGTGTCAGTCCCGGTTCCGGCTTGTCCTCTTCTTTCCACTCATAATCTTTCGGCACATGATAGTACCGTCCGTCCTCAGCGGCCAGCATAAAATACATGTCGCTCCAGATCATTGGTTCAAACTCATATTTCCTGCAGATCTCACAAACTCTGTCCAGATGCCGCTTCATAATTCCGGTACGATCCTGATATCCGTTTCGGCTCAGATAGTTCCCAAGACCAAGCTGGAATGCCTCATCCATCCCGATATGGATCCGTTTTCCGGTAAATAACGTCCGCACAGAACGAATCATGGCATCCAGAAACTCATATACCTCCGGCTCTCCCACCAGAAGAATATCAGAATTGTCCCTCATCTTTTCTGTGACCGGCCACCGCAGGTACGTCCGAAGATGCGCCAGCGTCTGAATACACGGTACCATTTCGATTCCAAATTTTTCCGCATACTGTTCCATCGCATGAATTTCTTCTTTCGTATACCTGCCTCGAAGAGCCCCAAAATGCGGATACTCCGGAATTTCATAGGTATCTTCTGTATAAAGCAACAAATCGTTCATTCCCAGAAGAGCCAGGTACTCAATATAGCGTTTTACAGTCTCCATTTTAAGCACGCCGTTCCGGGAACAGTCAAACATGACCCCCAGGCGGTCTGTATATGCGGTCTGCGAACAGGAGAAGTCCCCTTTCCGCCCAAGTACGATACCGAGCGCCCGGTAATACTGAACTTCCTCGTGATAACAAATCTTTACGTTATTGCCGTATTTTAAGATCTGGATACCCGGAGTTTCTGAATATTCCGGATAAATCACGATTTCCGTTTCCGGCAAATTCTCAAAGTGTCTTAGCAGAATCTCCGAGGTTTCCTGCAATTTTGTATCCTTTACGATCAGTTTCATGTAATCCTCCTGTTATCCTTTCACTCCTCCAAGAGCAATTCCCTGTACGAACTGCTTCTGGAGGAAAATGTACAAAATAAACGGAAAAATAAATGTAATCAGTGATCCCGCCATGATCAGTCCGTAATTTACCGAATACTGGGTCTTCAATACGGAAAGTGCGACAGTCAATGTATATTTCTCCGTCTCTGTGGCCGCAATCAAAGGCCACAGAAAATCGTTCCATGCAGAAATAAAGGTGAACACAATCAATGTTATGACAACCGGTTTCAACAGCGGCATCACAATCTGAATGAAAATCCGGTATTCCGGACAGCCATCCACCTGCGCCGATTCAATCAGCTCGTCCGGGATGCCATTCATAAACTGCTTTACCAAAAATACTGAAAATGCCCCGATCATCGTGATAACAAGTGCGGTTCTCGTATTGAGAAGTCCCACGTTTTTCATAATGACAAACAGCGGAATCATCGTAACCTGCCCTGGAATCATCAACGAGATCATATAAATCTGGAAAATGAATTTCCGGCCTGGAAAAAGCTTTTTCTCAAATCCATATGCCGCCATACAGGATATTACCACATTCAGCGCACAGGAAGCAATGACTACAACCACGCTGTTTATAAATGCCTGTAAAAATCCACTGTTCTTAAAAATGTAGGCAAAGTTTTCCAGATTGGTAAAGTCCACCTCGTTTAGATGGAGCTTTAACGTCCTTGATTCCGTGAAGGACATTAAAAACATATAGATAAATGGGAACACCGCAATGACTGTAATCAGGATGGTACAAAACAGCCCAAAAATTCCAAGTGGCGTCCAGTGCTCGATTTTTTTCCCTTTACTTTTCTTCATGTGCCTGTCACCTCGCTGTCTCTTCTTTTTCTTTAAAGAATACATTTTCCACCACATTGATAATCAAAATAATGATCAGGAGCAGAATTGCCATTGCACAGGCATAACCCATACGATACTCTTTAAAGGCCGCATTGTAAATTCCCATTACGAGTGTTACTGTAGAACGCCCCGGTCCTCCGTTCGTCATTGTGTACGACAGATCAAACACCTGGAAGGACCAGATAATGCCCAACGTGATGACCAGATAATTGATCGGCTTGAGCATCGGCATTGTAATCTTAAAAAACTGTTGAATCGATGTCGCCCCATCTACACGGGCTGCCTCGTAAAGCTCCGGGGACAGCCCCATAATTCCCGCATAATAAATGACAAGAAAATACCCTACATTCTTCCAGATCGCCACAACACACACGCAGATTAACGCCGTCTTGGAACTTCCGAGCCAGTTCAGCCCATCAATCCCAAAAATGCCAAGAATGGAATTGACGATCCCTCCATCAGTTCCGAAAATGGTTCTCCAGATCGCGCCTGCCGTAACCGACGATGCAATAACCGGAATAAACATAGCGCTTCTTAAAAAGTTTCCGACAATATTCTGCATCCGGTCTGCCAGAAACGCCGCGAAAACCAGAGCTAAAAATGTCTGGATCGGCACGGTCACAATTACATATACAAAGGTATTCTTCAGTGCGTCAATGATATACTTGTCAGAAAAGATTTTACTATAATTATCTACTCCGACAAAATCCGCTTTTGTCATAATATCGTAATCCGTAAAACTAAAATACGTTGACATAAAAATCGGGAGCAGACAAAAGCACACCATAAAAAAAAGACTTGGAAGAATATAGATGTATCCCTGAACCATTTCCCTTCTTCTTCTTTTCAAATGTCTCACCTCAATTATTCTATACGGACCGGCAGGAATACTCCCACCGGCCCATATTACATACTATATTATGTTGTTGCTTTATTCTGAAGCCAGATTTTCGTTATAGTAATCCTGGGCATTTTTCAGAACTTCCTCCGGTTTCATCTCTCCCATCATCATGGACTGAAGATTTTCATTGACTTTTGTCAACAGAGAAACCGCACTGTTAAATGGTGTAAGGGTCTTGAAGTTGTCATTCTCCGTAGTATACAATTCCTTAAACCGCTCGTCACCAGAGTACTCCTCGTCCTTTGTGATCGGAGGCTGTTCTGTGATCTGCTTGTGGAACTCAGACATCACGTCTGCACTTGACAAATGTTTAATTGCTTTCATTGCCAGGTCTTTATCCTCACACTTGTCAAACAAAACAAGGGAATCGGCAGCAAAAAATGTCTTCGCCTCCCCGTCCGGACCCGCAAGCGCTGTTGTCCAATCCCAGTCCACACCTTCCAGATTCAGACAGTTGCTTGTCGCAAGGATCATAAATCCTGTCTTTCCTGCTTCAAAGTCGATACGTGCGTCATCATTGGAAGTTGCTGACTCGTCAATAAAGTTATGTGTAAACCGAAGGTCGTATAGAAATTGCATTGCCTCCCGGCCTTCTTCCGTATCAATATTGACATTACCGTCCTCGTCCAGCAGTTCTCCACCGGCACTCCAGAAGAATGGAAGGAAGTTTTCATCTACATTTCCCCAAGCTCCACCAAGGGCCATATCAAAAGGCTTCACATCCGGACTTGTCTTCTGGATAGCCTGACACGCACTGACAAGCTCGTCCCATGTTGTCGGCATCTGAGTCACCCCTGCTTTTTCCAGGATCGCTTTGTTTCCGATCAAAATCCGCGCATTACCGGCAATAAATGGAAGCGCATATTGTTTGCCATCGATTGTTCCGTAGTCATAATAGATATAGTTGTCCTTTTCCTCATCATTAAAATAGGAGCCCATATCCGCAAGAAGATCTTTTGCAATATAATCCCCCATCATTTCCATAGACATATAGCCGATGTCCGGACCATTTCCGGATGTTACTCCAGACAGATATTTCTCCTCGTAATTGGACCAAGGAAGAATCTGAACATCAAAGTTACAATTTTCTTCTTTCTCCAGTGGTTCCAGTTGCTCCTCCCAGAATTCCTGATCTGATACTTCCGCATCCGTCCCTGCATAGGCCGGAAACCAGATTGAAATTGTCTTTTTTCCGCTATCCGAAGAAGATTCAGAGCTTCCACATCCTGCGAGCAGACCTGCGCACATTGCTGTCGCAACACATACCGCGCCTAATTTTTTCCATCGTTTTCTCATATAGCCTCCCTACCTTACTTGTTTCTTTTTCTTGTCTCAACTTCTGGCCAGATAACTATATTTTACCCCCCCCCCCGTATGTTTTTGTCAAGTTAGAGTAGAGAATTTGCATAATTATTTCTATTTTTATCAATTATTACCATGCATATTGCCAAAGGAACACCCGTATGGCTTTCATCGAAAAAAAATTCCGCATTTCAGGGATAACCTGTCCTGCGGAATCTTTTTTTGTTTGCTTACATATTGTCCCTCTCTTTTGAAAAGATCTGCGATATAGGAAACAGACTGTTTCCTATATCCTATGCACTAACCGAAGAACACGGTTATGAAGTGATACGGAAGAGCTATTGGGGCTACTGCTCCATGGGGTCTCACCCTTTCGGGCAAGGGTCTGGGTTTTCTCAATGTAAGGACTAAAAGATAGTAAAGCCTTTTGGGCTTTCTGAATTACATTTTAAGGTTATGGAGCAGTAACCTCAATAACTCTCCCGATGTCCCCTCAATCTTTTCAACTTGTAAACAAATCAGTCCATATTCAGTTTTTCTTCCTGTTAGATGTAAAGACTTCCCGATACCGAGCTACCTTCATCTGAACTTGCGTAATGAGCACAGTGAACACGGTAATAATATCCTTTTGGAACACTCAGTGTCTTATAAGATGTAATTGCAATAGCATTACTATCTTTTGCCGTCCAAGAGGTATATTCTTTCCAAACACCATTTACTTTTCTTTCTACGTGTACAGTAATACTAACGCTAGAAACAATTTTTTGTGCAGTAGTGTTACCGCCTGCCGTGATTTTTCCTTCACCAACTTTACTGATTTTAGAAAATCCGCTCTGGAGGTAAACCCCTCTTGGTTGTATCGTGATGTACCCGATTTGCACGGCCCTCTCTTCCGCTGCATTTGCAATCTGTCCGGATACTCCGAATATAAGTGTTACTGTTGTCATTATCGCCGCTACCTTTGATAATAGCTTTTTTCTTTTCATAGTTTTTTACTCCTCTATTATATAGACGCACGAGCCGACAAAATCTTTCGGTTTTTTTCAAAAAAAATGTAGATTTTCCAAAATTTTTTCAAATTCGCTCTTTTCTATTATCCCGGTTAATATATAAGCAATATCCTCATACTCAAACTTTGCCGAAAATTCTTGTTGATTTGATTCTACAATTAAATACTCAGTCACTTGAATTTTTGTATCACCTACTACTTTTTCATACTCATCAATTACCTTATCTTCTATAGCAAATCCGAAAGAAAAGTTCTGATAAACCGGTGAGATAACATATGTAAAAATATTGTCTCCGTACTTGTAGTAAATTGTAGTAGTTAAAAATTCTGCTTCCAGCACATAATCAACCATTTTCATTTTTTCAGGTTGATATCCCAAGTTCACCACCTCATATCCAAATTCATCCTCAATTTGTTGAAATACTTTTTCTTCAGCAATCTCTTCTTGTTGTGTTACATCCGCATCATCACTCTGAGCAGTTATATTGGTTGATTTTCTACCACCCAATATGCGATTCACTGTCTCCGCTACATATCCTCTGTCGCCGAAACTTGTAATTCCAAGTCCCAATACCGCAACAAGTGCCGCGACCAGAGCAACCATCGCCTTCTTCCGGCGTTTGCCAACATGGACTTTTCTTGTTGTTTTCCCTGTTTCGGCTTGGTTACTGTGCTTGCGTTGTTCTGCTCCTGCAGCAAGCTCCAGGGATTCCGGGACCAGCTCTTCGGATATCTCCTCTTTCTCTTTTTCTTCCCGACGTAGTTGGAATTCCCTTCCAAGGCGTAATGCTTCCTTGTCTGCCTCGGACAGATTATCGTAGGCCTCTTTTTGCCTCCGGATCTCTTCGGCCCTTCTCCAAATCGTACTTTTCATCTCCGGGGAAGGAACGCCCTCAGACAATTTCGGCTCCTGCTCCATCTCCCTTTTAATTTGCTCTGCTTCCTTCTCCAGCTCGTCCTGCACAAGCTTCTTAATCATATCATTCTCTGTTTTCATTTCTTCCCCCTTTTTTCGTGTTTTCTTCCCTCCGACTTGACCTTTATTTCAATTCTGTTTAATATAAATAATTATAAAGCATTTTCGGAGGCACACTATGAAACGTATTATTTTAACCGGCGGCGGTACGGCAGGTCATGTCACGCCAAATATTGCTTTACTGCCCCGCCTGAAAGAACTACAATATGATATTCATTATATTGGCTCTTATAATGGAATTGAAAAGGATCTGATCGAACCTTTCCATATCCCATACCACGGAATTTCTTCTGGCAAGCTGCGCCGTTATTTTAGTATGAAAAATTTCACAGATCCTTTCCGTGTATTAAAAGGTTTCCATGAGGCAAATCAGTTGATTAAGGCTTTAAAGCCTGATGTGATCTTTTCTAAGGGAGGTTTTGTCAGCGTTCCTGTGGTCATGGCCGGAAAACGGAATCACGTCCCAACAATCATTCACGAGTCCGACATCACACCGGGACTTGCGAACAAGCTCTCTATGCCATCAGCCACGAAGATCTGCTGCAATTTTCCGGAAACTTTGAAAAATCTTCCGGCTGACAAAGCGGTTCTCACAGGTTCTCCAATCCGCCAGGAGCTTTTGACCGGCGACCGGGAAATGGCAAAGAAGTTCTGCCATTTTACTTCCGATAAGCCCGTCATCCTTGTGATTGGCGGAAGTCTTGGGGCTGCTGCGGTCAATCAGGCTGTGCGGAATATTCTTCCGGAACTTTTGGAAAGTTTTCAGATCATCCATCTCTGTGGAAAAGGGAAACTTGACGAGTCTCTGATTAATATCGAGGGCTACGCCCAGTTTGAATATATCCAAAAAGAGCTAAAAGATCTGTTTGCACTGTCCGACATCGTAATTTCCCGTGCCGGAGCCAATGCAATTTGCGAACTTCTGGCGCTCCGCAAGCCAAATATTCTGATTCCACTTCCGGCAAGTGCAAGCCGGGGGGATCAGATCCTCAATGCACGCTCTTTTGAACGCCAGGGGTTCAGCATCGTCCTGGAAGAAGAGTCTATCACTAATGAGACACTTCTTGATGGCATCCACCGCCTGTATAAGAATCGGGATACATATAAAAAAGCAATGTCCGATTCCGGTATGCAGAATTCCATCGAGACCATTATCAACTTGATCGTCCAGGCTTCACAGAAATAATGTTCCTTTAAAACTCTTAAATTAAAAATAGGTGTCAAATTGGCACCTGTTTTTTTATATTATTTCATTTCTCTGTAATCTGCCTCATATTTTGTTTTTATCCACTTTTTTGCTCTGAACAGCATCGACTGGAATGCTTCCAGGCGAATTCCCATCTCCTCCGCAATCTGTTTCTGCGGAATTTCCAGTGCGTAAGCACGAACCACCGCATCATACCACTTGGAATTATGGCGGTACAGCTCTTCCAACATGGTATTGGTAAACTCAATGTCTTTTCTTCGATGTTCCTGCATGAAAATCAATTCATCTGAACCAGGTGTTTCTTTTTCCAGACGTCCCGCCAGTTCGACATCACACATCGGTGTCTCCAATTTTGCCTTTCTCTTTCTGCTGTACACAAGTCTGCGGGCGGTGGTCAGCAACCACGCCTCTATGGCATCTTTATTCTGAATAGTTTCATAACTGATAAGTAATTGTATGAATGTAAGTTGGGTAATCTCCTCAGCATCCGTCTGATTTCCAGAGTAATACAGTGCCGTCCTCCAGACGGGATTCACATATTTGTCGTAGATATCATTAAATACTATTTCATCCATATGAGTTTTACATGCCCTTATCTTCTTGTTATTCTTTTTGCATTACTCTTCCCTGATCTTTGCTAAAATCTCTTCCTTCTGAGCATTATCAAGCTGTCCCATCTTCCAGCCAAGTCCCACCTTGTCGCCTTTGTATCTTGGAATCAAGTGCATATGGAAATGAAATACGGTCTGCCCCGCTGTCTCTTTGTTATTCTGTACGATGTTATACCCGTCGCATCCGAGAATCGGTGTGAGCTTCTTCACCATCTTCTTCGCAAGCACGAGTGTCTTTGCCGCAACTTCGTCGTCCAGCTCATACAGATCTGCATAGTGTTCTTTCGGCAGGATGAGTGCATGTCCCTTTGACGCAGGGCTTGCATCCAGAATTACACGAAAATCTTCATCCTCATAAAGCGTTGCGGTCGGGATCTCTCCGTTTGCAAGTTTGCAGAAAATACAATTATCGTCTCTCATCTCTTGAACTCCTTTACATTGATATTTGAATATTTAAGCCACCGGTGCTAAACTAGAAATCATCATCCGTTTAGAAAGGTGGGATATTCCTATGTCTCTTACATCCGATGAGATGCAGCGCCTTCAATCCTATGTCAGGCAAAATGCCGAAGCGTCTGCACTGTTTGAAAAACTGCTCCTGTCCTACGAAATGGAGCGGCATAAAATCTGCCACGAAATCCGAAATCCGCTGACTCTGCTTTCCAGTACCATTCAGCTCATAGAATCCCAGCACCCTGAGATCCGCTCTTTTGACTACTGGAATTCTTTGCGCGAAGATCTGGACTACATGATGGAGCTTTTGCAGGAATTTTCGCTTTACAATAACAGCAATGACCTGCGGCCGGAAACCTTTTCTTTCCGTAATTTTATGGAAAGACTGGTCCTCTCTTTTGCTGCGTCCTGTACCGCCTCTGACGTAGAGTTTACTTCCCGGCTCCAGGAAAATCTCCCCGTCATCACTGGAGATCCTGTGAAACTCCGGCAGGCCATACTGAATCTTCTTAAAAATGCCAGAGAATCCATCCATGGTCCCGGTTCCGTCCGCCTTGACGTATGGTCCAAATGCGATGAGCTCCACATCCGAATCGAAGACACCGGCTGCGGCATTACCAAAGGACAGATGGAAGAAATTTTCACACCATTTGTCACAACCAAATCTTCCGGAACAGGGCTTGGACTTCCTGTTGTGCAAAATATTATCCATGCCCATCACGGAACAGTCTCTGTAACCTCCATACCCAATCACGGAACTACTTTTGAAGTCCTGCTTCCGGTACATTGGGAGTCGCCTGATCATCCCCTGTAAAGGGTGGAGATACGGGACACGGCAACCGCCGGTGTCCCGTATTGAAAGTGTCTAAACCCTATATCCAAGCTATCTTTTCTCATCAGGTTTCTTCTTTTTCTACGTTTTTAGTCTATCGCAACAAGGCAACTCTTTCAATACTTTTTTCTGTATTCCACATTCCGTTGCCCGTTCATCAGTTTCTCTTTTGTTCCCTTAAAACCATGACTAAACAGATTTTTTATCAGTCCCCATCCACCGACCTTTTCCCTTATCACATCCCCGATCGGCCGATCCTCCAGTCCCCAGTCGTCGTAATGATTCTCACAAGAATCCTCCTCATATTCTTCCTGCTCATCTTTTTCCCCATATTCATAATATTCTTCCTGGTATTCCCCCTCATCCTGATCTTCCAGATTACTACCCTCCTTCTGATGAGCCAGGATCTCCTCAATCACCTGACAGATCTGATAATTTTCCTGAATTGTCATCTTGTGGAGGGCATAGGAAATATAGATCCCGGAACGATCCTGGTAATCTGTCTCCCGCACGAAGAATTCAGCCAGCTCATGGAAACTCTCTAAAATCCCTTTTACATTAGACGGGTAATAGCAAAAATAATACCGTCCTCCCTCCATAAAAATACTTCTCGGATCCAAGAGCAACTGATTAGGACTGAGGAGATAATCCCGCATCTCCTCCATAACAGCAAGCAGATCCTCAATGATAGCAATAATCATTTCATAGGTGACAGGGCCTTTCTGTGTAAGAAATTCCAAAGAATGTTTTCCCTGTATCTCGTATTCATACCGGCTTCTTCCGTTGACGCCCCTCCCCTTTACCAGTAAAAGCCCGGGGATCTGATTGTTTGTCAGCATTTTCATCTGATAATCCGCCTGGTAAAAGCGGTCAGATTCAATAATGAAATATGATGTATTCAGATCTCTCCGGTAGCCGATTTTCAATTTTCTGGTATCACTGCATCCTTTTGTTTCCGGATGCTCCGGATCCGGTCCTCCGGCTCGGTAAGCGCCGCCTTTGCCGACGCTGTAATTCTCAGTTTTTTCCTCGATGCTTGTGCTAAAATCGACACATACTCCTTGTGACATCTTATCTCTACCTCTGCTTTCCGGAACAGGATCATCTTTCCGGAAATCCTTTCTCTCCATAATTGTTTGACTTCTTCTTCCGAGAAAGGGGACTCCCGTTTCTGTTTTCTTCCGGCTATTACCGCTGTCTCATATGTCGTTCCGGTCAAGATATTTTTATCATGGTAATAAAACAGTGCCATGATGATGCCATAAACGATAAACAGCAGTGCCGATGCCAGAATAGCCGCCTCCACAGTAAAGTTCCCCTTCCATTTTTTCTCTACCATACAATTCCTCCCAGATATCCGGCTGTCAGAAAAGGGAGAAACGGAATCACTTCCTTGCGCCCTTTCTTCTTCAATACGACCTTCCCCAGACTCCAGATTCCGGCCGCCAAAAAGGAAAAACTCAATGCCGATACCAGTTTCCAGATCCCCAGGTACATTCCCAGCAGGAAAATCATCCAACTGTCAGCATACCCCAATGCCTCCTTCGTACACCTGCTCACAATGAGAAACCCAATACCTACAAACGCTCCCCAGATGTAGACCCAAGTGCCTTCCCCGATTCCAGCTATCCTTGCCGCTGCTGTCAGGGCGCCCCCCAGAAGCAGGAGCCACCGGGGCACGGCTCGGATCCGGATATCGTAGACTGAACATACCGCCTGAAACAAGAAAAAGATTGTATTCCAAATCTTTATTTCCCACACTTCGAACACGCTCCTTTCCCTGCTGTCTCCGAAATCGGAACTGCATAGATCTTTCGCTTCAGTCCGCCGCAGGACATGGACATATGATATTTGCTTCCGTAATTGGTAATGTAGACTCCCATGCCGCTCACTTTCTTTCCGCAAAGCTCACAGGGATAATACTTACTGCCCGATTCATTCCTCAGATCTTCCAGGCCGGAAACCGGAACCATATGGATTGGCAGATCCAAATACGTACAGTGATAATCCTTGTGGTACACTGTCCCGGTTTCAGTCACATAGACGATGGTCTGTTCCGCTGATATCGGTATAGAAGATTCATAACCGCACCACCCTTTTACCCGCATCGTTTCTTCCTTCTCCACCTGAAATCTGCCAAATACTGGGATGGGAATTTCCATCTTGTACGATATGTTCAGATACAGGATCTGATTCAAAAGATCCACATAGGAGTTCCCGCAGTCAATACCGGAAGCTCCTCCCAGAATAAGACTTCTGTCCAGCCGTTCTATTCCGATTTCCTCCTGAATAACGGATTGTAGCTTTCCAGTATTTACAAACGGACTCAGATATGCATCTTTTGCATACATCTTTCCGGCATACTGCATCCCTGCCCGAATATTGGTCTGTACTGCCATGATCTCAAACAGATACAAAAAGGCCAGCATCGCAAAGAGAAACATAGGGATCACAAAGGCCGCCTCCACTGTCATACTGCCACTTAGAAAGGAGGTAAAGACAGGCGCCTTTAAGGTACACTGCTGTTTTCGTAGGGAAAGCTGCTTCCATCTATGAAGCGAATCAGAATTTGTCTCCTTGTATAATGTATTTAGGTTGTTCAAGGGATACCTATAACCCCTTAGACCTACTTCTTTACATCTCCGGTCTAATAGGAGATAATTGTTTTATTAGATTGAGAGGATGATCGTTCACTCCTTGAGCGCTTCTGCTCGTACTTGAAAGACTGATCCCTCTCTCTAATAAGCATTCCGCGTATGAGTTGGATGTTGGTTGCCCTTTGGCTTCTCTCCGTATTTTGCACAAGGTAGTGGCGCTTATTAGATGAGTGGTCTCACAATCTAAATTCTTTCTCTTGAGGTGTTTGATATGTTGTTCGTTGGTATTGATATTGGCAAAAATAATCATGTTGCTTCCATGTTGGATGAAAACGGAAAAGTTGTATTTAAAGCTTTCTCTTTTCCTAATACGACGAATGGCGGCAACGCTCTACTTTCCAAGCTTTTCGCCTATTCTTCTAATCCCTCCGATTTTGATATTGGCATGGAAGCTACTGGTCACTACTGGCTTTCTGTTTATTCCTTCCTCTTTGAGAAAGGATTCCCTCTTCATGTCATGAACCCCATTCAGACTGATGGCTGGCGCAAGGGAACGGAAATCCGTAAACGCAAAAATGACATTATTGATTCGATTCTTATTGCTGACCTGATTCGCTACGGACAGTTTGTAGAAACACGGCTTGCGGATGAAGATCTGTTCTCTCTTCGCACCCTGACTCGTTTCCGTACTTATTTGGTGGAATCCATCAGCGATTTAAAACGAAAGGTAGTCTGTGTATTAGACCAGGTCTTCCCTGAATACCAATCCATTTTTTCCAACATTTTTGGCAAAACCTCAAAAGAAATCCTGCTTCAGTTTTCTTCGCCAATCGACTTTGAAAATATTTCATCCGAAACTCTGGCAGAACTGCTTGCACAACTCAGCAGGCAAAAAATAGGGGCCTCGAAAGCCGAACAGTTGAAGGCTGCTGCTTCGTCTTCCTTTGGGATTACCTTTGCCAAAAACAGCTTTACCTTTCAATTAAAAGCACTGATTGGACAGATTTCTTTTATTGAAAACCAGGTAAAAGAAACCGAATCGGAAATCTCCCATATCATGGAAAAATTGGATTCTCCCATTACGACCATTACTGGTATCGGGAGTGTCACAGGAGCTGCCATTATCAGTGAGATTGGCGATATTTCAAAGTTTGATAATCCCAGAAAACTGGTAGCGTTTGCAGGTATTGATGCGTCTGTCACACAATCCGGTGAATTTGAAGCCACCCACAATGTTATGAGCAAACGTGGTTCACCATATCTCAGAAAAGCGCTTTTCCAGGCTGCTCTGATTGCTTCCTTCAAAGATCCCGTATTAAGCGTCTATTATCAGAAAAAACGGAGTGAAGGAAAACATCATTTAACCTGTGTGGGGGCTGTGGCCAGGAAAATGTGCAACATTATCTATGCGGTTCTAAAAAATAATGAGCCTTACGTCCCAAAAGCGTAACTCCTTATACGGTTCTTTCCACGTTTAGTTGAATTTATCGCAAAAAAGTTCGTTGAATAATACTT
>OBXM01000422.1_pt1 | contig 45704 bp, 15 predicted proteins | sample 1538141 | NCBI WGS metagenome assembly OBXM01 (sample SAMEA2580153, study PRJEB22360) | human gut metagenome | biome: human gut; feature: human-associated habitat; material: faeces | place: Denmark | collected 2008/2010 | reverse complement strand
AAATTTTCCCGCCCCTTATTTTCATGGGGGTAGGCGCGATGACCGACTTCGGTCCCCTTATCGCAAATCCGAAGACCATGCTTCTCGGCGCAGCTGCCCAGATCGGCGTATTCGTTGCATTGGCAGGCGCTATGCTCCTCGGATTCAATGTGCAGGAAGCGGCATCCATCGGCATCATCGGCGGTGCTGACGGCCCGACTGCGATTTACCTGACATCCAAACTGGCACCGCATCTCTTAGGTGCTATTGCCGTGGCGGCATACAGCTATATGTCCCTGGTTCCGCTCATCCAGCCGCCAATCATGAAAATGTGCACGACCAAGGAACAGAGAAAGATCAAGATGGTCAACCTTCGTCCGGTAAGTCACTTTGAAAAGGTGGTATTCCCGATCGTCGTAGCCATCGTCGTATCCCTGCTTCTGCCTCCGGTAGCGGCGCTGATGGGATGTCTGTGCCTCGGTAATCTTTTCGAAGTGTCCGGTGTAACGGCAAGATTGTCCGACACCGCGCAGAATGCTCTGATCAATATCGTCACCATCTTCCTGGCGACAGGCACAGGCTTGACAATGTCCGGCGACAAATTCCTCCGTCTGGAAACGATTGAAATCATCGTGCTCGGTCTGATTGCCTTTGCGGCAGGCACGGCAGGCGGCGTCCTCTTTGGACAGATCATGAGAATTGCTTCCGGCAACAAGATCAACCCGCTCATCGGATCGGCAGGCGTATCGGCTGTACCGATGGCAGCGCGTGTATCCCAGGTGGTAGGATTGAAAGACAACCCGTCCAACTACTTGCTGATGCAGGCGATGGGGCCGAACGTAGCAGGGGTTATTGGCACTGCCGTAGCAGCAGGCACCATGCTGGCACAGTTCGGAGGCTGATCAGTATAACTGATTCGTCTGGTTGAATTAAAACGAAAACGCTCCTTTACGGGGGCGTTTTTTGCTGTGTAAATTTTGAAAAGGAATTGGGAAATGGGACGGTTGGAGTGACGGGGCGCCGATTCTTTCGTCCTCAAGGCTTTAGCGTGACAGCTCGTTTGCTGATGCTTTGGATGATTGGCGGAAGCTGGAAATCAGCTAATAAAAAAAACAGAAAAGATTCACTTTTCCGTAAAATGTTATTTAGGGTGGAGGTAAAAATGCTTTGTGAGAAGAACGGGAAGCGGGACAGTGACACAGAGCGAAGAATCTATTACACCGATGACGTCTTACCGTCTTCCCTCATTACGGGTAATAGATCCTTCACATTCGTTCAGGATGACGCCTTACCAATTTTCCTCACCACAGGTATAGATCCTTAGCATTCGCTTTGGATGACGCCTTACGTTCTCCGTCATCATGACGTTTTCCGTTCCCCATCGTTAGTGACGTGCTTTCCCAAAATCGTCATTCAGAACGGAGGCAAGAATGCTGTGTGGAAAAGACAGGAAACGGGACAGTGACACAGAGTGAAGAATCTATGACGCTGGGGACAGCTTACGGCTTTTCTCACCACGGTAACAGATCCTTCACATTCGTTCAGGATGACGCCTTACCAATTTTCCTCACCACAGGTATAGATCCTTAGCATTCGCTTTGGATGACGCCTTACGTTCTCCGTCATCATGACGTTTTCTGTTCCCCATCGTTAGTGACGTGCTTTCCCAAAATCGTCATTCAGAACGGAGGTAAGAATGCTGTGTGGAAAAGACGGGAAACGGGACAGTGGCACAGAGTGAAGAATCTATGAGTCTGATGATATTTTACTGGCTTTCCTTACCACGGTAACAGATCCTTCGCTGCCGCTCTTAGCTTCTAGCTGCTAATTGCTAGCTGCTAATAGCGATTGACTATCTGAATTCGATAAATCGACTGCCTATACGGAACAGTTATTCCTGCTTTGATTTTGCAAGGATGACAGGCAAGGAGAGGTTCATAAATACAGATACTGTTCTCTGCATAGCCCTGATGACACTAAGCGGTATACCCGTCAGGAACGATATTCAAGGCGGGCGGTGATTAACCGATATTTTGCCGGGGATTCCGTTTTTGATTATTAAATCGATTTTTATTCATATAAAAATATCATATAAGTGCCATGAAGGCGTATAGATAAAATATTGCAATTTGAAGAAAGATAAAATATCATATAGATAAAAGTGAATATGATATAGATTCTCATATTTATTTTTATCTATTAATGAAAGGATGTGCTTTATGCAGGAAGGGATCAATAATTTATTTGCAGGTGCTGTTTTTCTGGCCGGTGTGCTGTCCTTCTTTTCGCCCTGTGTATTTCCGCTTCTGCCGGTTTACTTGGGAAAGCTGGCGGAGGATCCCGGGACGAGGTCGTTTTCTTTTTTCGGACTGAAGGTATATGTATCTCCGCTGGTAAAAACTGTTTTCTTTATTACGGGACTATCGACGGTGTTTTTCAGTCTCGGGTTTGGAACCGGTTTTTTCAGCCACATTTTTTATCATCCCTATACGCCGTATGTCATGGGTGGTATCGTCATACTTCTTGGGCTGCATCAGATGGAGCTGATTAATATTAATTTTCTCCAGCGGCAGAAGAAGATCGAGCTGGACGGGAAGCGTCAAGGCGGTATTCTCGGCGCGTTTCTTCTGGGGCTGACTTTCAGCTTCGGCTGGACGCCCTGTGTGGGACCTGTGCTGGGGGCGGTGCTTGCTGTGGTGGCTTCTGAAAATGGAAGCGCTCTGTATGGCGGTCTTTTGATGGCGGTGTACGCTGCGGGGATGGCGGTCCCTTTCCTGATTCTGGCAGTGGCATCTTCCTGGCTTTTGAAGTACAGCAGTCACGTGAAGCGCCATATGGTCTTGCTGAAAAAGATTGGCGGCGTGCTGATCATTCTTATGGGGATCCTGCTTATGCTTGGCAAGCTGGATATGTTGGCGGCAGTTATTTCTTGAAATATTTCACAGATTTGTAAACAGGAGGTTTATCATGATGAAAATTTCTTATAAAAAGTTTGGAGCGTTTGCGGCAACAGCCGTTTTGGCAGGGATTCTGGCGGGATGCGGATCCGGTATGAATGCGGATGCAAATGACATGGCCCGCCCCGCGGCGATGCAGCAGGAAAAGGCAGCTGGCCGTACACAGAATTTTATGGATGCAAAGGATGCGGATTTCATGCTGACCGATGTAAATGGAAAGGAACACAGGCTTTCCGATTACAGGGGGAAAAAGGTGTATATCAAGTTCTGGGCTTCCTGGTGTTCTGTATGTATGGCTACGCTGGCTGATACGGATATGCTGGCGGGAAGCGACGATAAGGATTTTGTCGTTCTTTCCGTTGTGGCGCCCGGATTTGGCGGTGAAATGAAAAAAGAGGATTTCGTAAAATGGTATAAAGGTCTTGGCTATAATAATCTCCCCGTGCTTCTTGACGAAGGCGGCGCGGTGACAAAGAAATACGGTATTCGTTTCTATCCGTCGGCGGCTCTGATTGATACAGAAGGAAATGTGAAGATGCTCCGTCCGGGACATATGAACAAAGAATCGCTTGCCATGGAGATGAAGGGGATTTCGTAAAGGAGGATTATGATGAGAACGGCAGGAATTTTAGGAGGTCTTGCGATCATTGCGGCAGCCGGTTTCGGCTGGTATTCGATGGCAATGACTCCATCTTCGGGCAGCGGGGAAAAAGCGCCTGTGGGGGTAAGCCTTGAAGAAAGTATGAAGAAAGAAATGGCGGTGGAAACGGTGAATAAGGAAAATTTACGGGATATGTACCTGGCGGGAGGCTGTTTCTGGGGACTGGAGGAATATTTTTCCCGTGTGGACGGTGTAGCGGACGTGGTTTCCGGTTATGCCAACGGGAAAACGGACAAAACGGATTACGAACATATAGGGCAGACAGATCACGCGGAAACGGTTCATATTTCTTATGATGCTTCCAAAGTTTCCTACAGGGATCTGCTGCTTTACTACCTCCGGGTGGTGGATCCTACAAGTGTGAACCGTCAGGGAAATGACCGCGGACGCCAGTATCGGACGGGCATTTATTACACCACTGATGAAGAAGGGGCGGTGGCCCGGGAAGTACTTGATGAAAAGCAGAAAACACTTTCCGGTAAAATCGCTATCGAGGTGGAACCGCTCCGTCATTTTGTGCCGGCGGAAGAGTACCATCAGGATTATTTAAAGAAGAACCCCGGCGGTTACTGCCATATCGATGTAAGCAGGGCGGCGGATCCCGTGATTGACGGTTCCCTGTACCCGAAGCCTGACGAGGAAACCCTCCGCAGCCTTTTAACGGCAGATCAATATGCTGTCACGCAGGAAGGTATGACGGAAAGAGCTTTTTCCAATGAATATTTCGATAAATTTGATCGCGGCATTTATGTAGATGTGGCGACGGGAGAGCCGCTTTTTTCCTCCCGTGACAAGTTCGAGTCGGGCTGCGGCTGGCCGAGTTTCACGAAACCGATTTCTGCCGATGTGGTAAATTACAAAGAAGACCTGAGCTATAATATGCGGCGTACAGAAGTGCGGAGCCGTATGGGAGAATCCCATTTGGGGCATGTGTTTGATGACGGGCCCCGGGACAGAGGCGGTCTCCGGTACTGCATCAACAGCTTGGCGATCCGGTTCATTCCCGAAGCGGATATGGAAAAAGAAGGCTATGGTTATTTGTCCGGCGTTTTATAATTTTAAGAAATATTTTTGACTAAACCGTGCCTTGCGGTATAATATATAAACTGGTAAAGCAGTTATACTTAAAAGGCAGGGTAAAAATATGCAGATGATCGATTTGTCCGGCGTCAAGGACTTCAATGCCGCTCGTTTTCTCATTTATTGGCTGGTAGCGACAGTCATTGCCATTCTCGTGGCATACAATATCGACCCTCAGAAAAAGCTGGTCTGGTTCAGACAGCGCAGTGACAACGGGTTCATGGTCCGCCGCGGCTGGTTTGGAAATTTCAGCCTGCTCGGCGTTCCCCGTTCCAAGATGGGCTTTGCCATTACGGCAGGTATTTTCATCGGAGCGGGTATTGTGTGGGCGCTGCTTATCTTTATGATTCTTCCGGTACTCGGCTATCATGTGTAAGCCTTGTTTTTCCTTATTAAGTAAATATGTTTTCTGCGTATGGCACAGGGGCAGGAAATAGTATTGGACCTGGTATTTTCCGGGTCCGTTTTTTGTAAGGCTGTTTATTTGCGGGGAGAGATTTATGACAAATACGGAAGCAATTTTTAAGGAACTTTTTGCAGGGGTTATGGAGATGTCGGATCCCGCTGTCTGGACTATGTTCGCCATCGGCGGAATTCTGATCTGGCTCGGAGTAAAAAAGGATTATGAGCCGGTGCTCCTCTTTCCTATGGGGGTGGGCTGTATATTGGCAAATATACCGGGGCATTTTGCCGTTATCCCGGCAGGAGGCGGGGAGCCGGGCTTTTTGCAGGTTCTTTATGAAGCGGGAATTGCCAATGAGCTGTTTCCTGTCATGATTTTTGTGGCGGTAGGCGCGATGTGTGATTTTACGCCGCTTATCCGCCAGCCTTATGTCATGCTTTTTGCGGCAGCGGCCCATTTAGGTATTTTTGCAGCGGCGCTTCTGGCATCAGCTTTTGGATTTCCTTTCAACCAGGCGGCGGCGATTGGCATCATCGGCGCGGCGGACGGTCCGACGACGATTTTTGTGGCACAGAAATTTGCTGCAGAACTTCTGGCGCCTCTCACGGTGACGGCATTCTGCTATATGTCCCTTGTCCCGATTATCCAGCCGCCTATTATCAGACTGCTGACGACAAAGCGTGAAAGACGTATCCGTATGGCATATAAAGAAGAAAAGCCCGTGTCCTGGATGGCACGTTTCCTTTTTCCTTTCATGGTGGTGTTTTTTGCAGGTATTCTGGCTCCTATTTCCGTACCGCTCATTGGCGCGCTCATGTTCGGCAATATGCTGAAAGTATCGGGCGTTGTGGATTCTCTGGCAAGTACGGCACAGAATGAACTCGCCAATCTGGTGACGCTCTTTCTCGGCATTACGGTAGGCGCTACGATGACGGCGGAAAATATCCTGACATTTGATGTCCTGAAAATCCTTATCCTTGGTGCGGCGGCGTTCGTTTTCGATACGGTGGGCGGCGTGCTTTTTGCAAAGTTGGCAAATCTCTTCCTGAAACAAAAGCTGAATCCCATGATCGGAGCCTGTGGCATTTCCGCGTTCCCCATGTCGGGGCGCGTTGTTGCCAAGATGGCTTTGAAAGAAGATCCTTCCAATTTCATCATCCAGCACGCCATGGGCGTCAATGTGGCGGGACAGGTTGTTTCCGTCGTCGCCGGCGGCCTTGTGCTTGCTCTTATTCCCGTTTTGTCATAAAGGAGGAACTATGTCAAGTTTGGACGCTTCCGTTTATCTTCTGGTTATCGCATATCCCCTGCTTTTCGTAGTGATGGCTGTTTTTATGGGACTGACGTACTTCCTGCGCAGGGTATTTCCCGGAGACTGAAGAAGCGGGATTTCCTTCCGGCCGCGGTTTGCGGGGAGGGAGAAAAAGTTTTATACTGTACCTATGTGAAAATAATTCTCTTTTAGGAGGCAGAAATGAAAGAAACATACAGCAGAAGCAAATCCGTTTGGCAGCGGATGAATGCCCGTGAGCGCAAGGCCGCCATGGCATACGGTGAAAAATACAAGGCGTTCCTTGATACGGCACGCACGGAAAGACTGGCGGCAGCGGAAATTATCCGCCGTGCGGAAGAAAAGGGATTTAAACCTGTCTATACCATGAAGTCGCTCAAAGCGGGAGACAAGGTATATTGGAACCAGAAAGATAAATCCGTTATTTTAGCGGTGATTGGGAAAGAACCCGTCCATGAAGGCATCAAAATCGTAGGATCCCATATTGATTCGCCCCGTCTGGATCTGAAAGCCAATCCGGTTCATGAACAGGACGGCATTGTGTACTTCCGTACCCACTACTACGGCGGGATTAAGAAATACCAGTGGACCTGCATTCCGCTGGCGCTCATCGGCGTGGTATTCACGAAAGACGGTAAAAAAGTGGATATCAATATCGGACTGAAAGACAGCGATCCCGTTTTCTATGTATCCGACCTGCTTATCCATATGGCACAAGACCAGATGAAAAAGACTCTGGCGGAAGGGATTACCGGAGAACAGCTCCAGGCTGTCGCGGGTACTCATTCTGAAGAAGGGCAGACACCGAAAGACGCCATCATGACGCTTTTGAAAAAGGAATACGGAATTGAAGAGGAAGACTTCGCCGCCGCTGAATTGGAACTTGTTCCCGCCACAAAGAGCCGCGACGTCGGATTCGACCGTTCCCTCATTGCTTCTTACGGACAGGACGACCGCGTATGTTCCTACGCGAATCTGGAAGCCATCCTGGACGCGAAACCCGGTGTGAAGACCCAGGCCGCTCTTCTTACGGATAAGGAAGAAATCGGATCTTATGGAAATACGGGAATGGAATCTTCCTATTTTGTGAAATTTGTGATGAAACTCCTTGCGCTGCAGGGACAGGGAAGTCTTCTTGATTTCTATGAAACCATGGAAAACAGCGAGATGCTTTCTGCCGATGTGAATTCCTGTCTTGATCCCATGTTCCCGGAAGTTTCTGAAAAAGATAACGCTTCTTTCTTAGGATACGGGATTAACCTGACCAAGTACGGCGGTTCCCGCGGCAAGTCAGGCAGCAATGATGCCAATGCGGAATTTTTGCAGAAGGTCAGAAAAATCTTTAATGATGCCGGTGTATGCTGGCAAATCGGCGAGCTGGGAAAAGTCGACCAGGGCGGCGGCGGAACAATTGCTTTCATGATGGCGAACTGGGGTGCGGAAGTGGTGGACTGCGGCACGTCCATGCTGTCCATGCACGCTCCCTGCGACCTGCTGTCCAAAGCGGACGCTTACGAAACGTACCTGGCGTACAAGGCATTCTTTGAAAGCAGGTAAGGAAAAGAGGGAATCATCGTCTCGAAAGGGGCGGTGATTTTTTCGTGGGAAAAAATATAATAGAGTCGTGATGAAAAAATGGATGTCATTGAAAAGTGAGGATTTAATGAACATCATCGGAAATACTTATACATGATGGTTAATTATTAATCTACAATGGAAAATGTAAATGTGTGGAAGATGTGGTTGTAAGGCATTGTATGATTTGATAATGGATATAGGGGGGAGATAAATGCATTAAAGTTTAGCATTTACTGCAAGGGTCAAAATGAAAAAACATTTTTATCTCCATATCTTTTAATATAGAAACATATGCGTATATATGGAAGAAGACGGTTATATCTTATCGGAAGTGCTATAATGAGGAAGCACTATGAGTTATATGTCAGGCAGGTGGCTTATGAAGAAAAAGATTTTGATAGCGGTGTTGGTGTTGGGAATAGCTTTTTCAAATGTAACAATAGGGACGGCGGGTAAAGATATGCCTGCGGGGGGAGATACTTTTTCTGTACAGGAAAAGTTGCCTGTAAAATTTACACAATATTTTTCAGATAGGGCAGGAAAAGATGCAGAGGCAGCATCAGAAAAAAATGTTATTCCTACAGGGGCGGCAGATGAATTAGTGTATAGGCGTCCGGGGAATGAAGGAATTTATATGCTTCGGGGATTGGTAGCAATAAATCAGCATAAATATAAGCAGGCAATTAAGGATTATACTAAAGCTATAGAATTGAATCCTGATTCCGCACTGGCTTATTATGCAAGGGCGACCGCATATAGTTTGGAAGAGGATTTTTATGCAGCAGAACAGGATTACAATAAAGCGTTGAAAAAGAATCCTGAACCGGAAATGAGGGGGCATATCTTATTGGGGCGAGGGGTTGCTTATGTGCAACTCGGGGAGACAGAATCTTGTCTTAATGATTTTGATGAAGCGTTGAAGTATCTAAAAGGAGAAGAAAAGGGAAAGGTCTATAGCAAAAGAGGACTTGCGTATCTGCTTCTTGGCGAGATGGATAAGAGTTATGTTGATTTTGAGAAGGCATTATCTATTAACACCAAGGATGTAATAGCGCTTATATCGATTGCTGATCTGCAGTGGTTGCATTACCATGCACCGGAAAAAGCATTACCTTTTCTTGACAGGGCGGTGGCAGCGGATTCATCTAATCTTCTTGCTTGGATGAAAAGAGGCAAAGTACTTCTGGATTTGCATGAGGATGAAAAAGCATTGACGTCTTTTAACAAGGGACACGTGGTTGGAGAAACAGATGGGATTCCTTATTTATTACGAAATATGTATTATATGCAGCATAGAAGATTTACCGATGCGAGAAATGATTTAACGCATTTGATTTCCATTTATCCGAATAATGCGTATTTCTATTCGAAGCGTTGTGATGCGAGTATGAAGTTGCATGATTTTGGCGGGGCATTGGAAGATATAAGAAAAGCGATAGCATTGGAGCCGGATAAAGGATACTATTACATGATGCTTGGGCTTGTATACAGCCAGACAGAACGGTATGATGAAGCGATTACTGCGTTTGAAACGGCAATTGCAAAAGGGCATAAAAAAGCAGATGTGTACAATAACTTGGGATATGTTTATAAATTGAAAGGGAATTATCAAAAGGCGTTGGACATACTGAATAAAGCTATAGAAATGAATCCCGGTTATGGAGAAAGTTATCGCTCTCGGGGAGAAGTGTATGCGGAAATGGGGGAATACGAAAAGGCGGTGGCAGATATTACGGAATTTTTAAAAATTAATCCCAATATTGCATCAGCACTTCTCATGCGTGCAGGTTTTTACGATAAGTTGGGAAAGAAGGAATGGGCAGAAAAAGATCGAAAAGCGGCTGCATTGGGTAAAAAGGATGGAATATATGTGTTCTCTCCGAAGAATGACTAGTTTTTGATTCAAGCGGTATCTGTAGATTGGGGATGCAGCAGAAAGGTAAGAAATAGGTTCTAAATAGAGGGCAATAAGTTCTCAATTGCTTTATATGGAATGACTAATATGCCTTAATGAGGATAATTTTATACGAAGGATAGCAGTGCAGGAGGAATCGGAATGGATGAACATCAGTCCGGCGTAAAGCTGGAAGAAGCGTTGGAAGCAAAAAAAGAACTTGATGCAAAAGCACAGAAAATACTTGAGGAGAAGGAAGCGGACTCCCGTATGAGGACATATACGGGACCGTTAGGCAGGGCGGTAGCCGTACTGCTGTGCGTGTGGACGGCATTCCAGCTGTATTTCACGACCATCGGGGCAATCAGTGCCGTCAATCTGCGGGCGATCCACTGTATATTTCTTCTTGTTTTTACATTTTTGCTGTTTCCGACGTTTAAAAAGGAAAAGCGGAAAAGAAAGTTTCCGCCCCTTTGGGACGTGGCGTTTATCCTTTGTTCTGCAGGTAGCTTCCTTTATCTCATTTTGAATTATACCCGTATCGCCCGGACGGGAGGACGTATTTCCGATATGGAGGCAGCCATTGCCTTAGTCGCGGTGGTTTGTGTTTTTGAAGCGGCCCGGCGGGCATCGGGAAATCTGGCGGTACTTGCGGGAATTTTTCTTGCGTATAATTGGTTCGGCGCGTACCTGCCCGGCTATCTCGGTCATAACGGTTTCACTTTGAAGCGCGTGCTGATTACCCAATTCTGGGGAACTCAGGGCATTCTCGGCACGGGCATCGGCGTTTCGGCGACTTATATATTCCTTTTTGTCGTTTTTGGCGCGTTTCTGAAATATTCGGGATTTTCCAAATTCATTAATGATTTTTCGCTTACCCTTGTAGGAACGACTTCCGGCGGCCCTGCGAAGGTGGCGGTCATCGCGTCGGGCCTTATGGGGATGATTAACGGTTCTGCCATTGCCAATGTGGCGACGACAGGAACGATTACGATTCCGCTCATGAAACGGACTGGGTATAAAAGCGAATTTGCAGGCGCCGTAGAAGCGGTGGCCTCTACCGGCGGACAGTTTACGCCGCCGATTATGGGGGCGGTCGGTTTTGTCATGGCAGAGTTTTTAAACCTGTCCTACACCTATGTGGCACTGGCAGCTGTCACACCGGCGCTGCTCTACTATATCGGTCTGCTTCTGGCGGTTCATTTTGAAGCGAAGCGGTTCGGACTTTCGGGAATCGCCAGGGAAAATATTCCCGATGCATTGTCGGTGATAAAAAAGCAGGGACATCTTGTCCTTCCCCTGGTGAGCCTTATCGGGCTGATGTTTACGGGATTCACGCCGCTTTATGCAGCCGTTATTTCCATTTTTATCACTGTGGCGGCAAGCTGGCTCCGTAAAGAAACAAGAATGACAGGAGATAAGATTATTGCCGCTGTTATTGAGGGGGCGCGGAGCGCCGTTTCCGTAGGGGTGTGCTGCGTCATCATCGGCGTCATTATCGGTACAGTCACACTGACATCCATGGGACTCCACATGGGCTACCTTATTTTGTCTCTTCTGCAGGATAATAATGTATATCTTGCCGGGTTCCTTGTCATGATCATGTCCGCTGTTTTGGGGATGGGCGTTCCCGGCGTTGCGGCGTATGTCATTGTCCAGGCGGTTGCTGTTCCTGTCCTTATCAAGGCGGGGGTGCTGCCTCTTATCGCCCACATGTTCTGCCTGATTTATGCCTGCCTTTCCAATATCACGCCGCCTGTGGCCATGTCAGCCTATGTGGCATCTGGGATTGCAGGTTCTGATCAGACGAAGACGGGACTTATGGCGGTGCGTCTCGGGCTTATCGGTTTTATTATTCCTTTCTTTTTTCTGGATAATCCCGTTCTTCTCATCGGTGTCGATCCGGCGGCGACCGCAGTGGAAACCCTTTGGGCTGTTTTCAGCGCGGCGGTGGGGACGTTTGCCCTCGTCGGCGCATTGGAAGGCTGGATTCTATGCAAGTGCGGATGGGCGGAACGGATTGTACTTTTCATTGCTTCGCCGCTTCTCCTTTTTCCCGGAACGATGACAGACTTTGCCGGATTTGCAGGGATTGCCGCGGTTATAGGATTCCAGTTCCTGCAGCGGAGAAAAGAAACTTGATTTCCCCTGACACAGGGGTATACTTATGATAATCATTTATTTTCTGCAGCATGGGAGGATGGAAAAATGAACATGAAGCATTTGAAAAAAGCGGCGGCAGTTTCACTGGCGGCTTTAGCCGCAGCAGGGATGATAGCAGGCTGTGGCGGAGAAAAGAAAGCATCGGCGCCGTCATCACAGCCGGCAGCGCAGACGGTGAAAATTAATTTTCCGACGGCCGGCGCGTCAGGCGCCCTGTATGCGGTGGGGGCGGCAATCACCAATATGTGGAACAATAACGTTCCCGGTGTGCAGGCAGCGAGTCAGGCTTCCGCAGGCGGAATTGCCAACCTGAATATGGTTTCCGACGGCGAAGCGCAGGTGTCCATCGCTATTTCCAGCAATGTATACCAATGTCTCAACGGGACGGACAGTTTCAAAGATCATCCTTATAAAGATTTGAAAGTGATTGCCGGTCTTTACATGAATCCGAACCAGATGGTGGTCACTGCCAAGTCGGGCATTCAGACTTTGGCTGATGTAAAAGGAAAGCGTTTTGCCGTAGCGTCGGCAGGCTCTTCCGTATATAACGAAAGTAATGCCCACTTCACCGCGGCAGGACTGAAATTTCCTGATGACATCCAGGCGGAGTACATTACCTTTACCGATGCTGCCGATATGCTCCAAAACGGCTCCATTGACGGTGCGTGGATCATGAGCGGCGCTCCTGCTTCCGCCGTCACCCAGGCTTTGACCGGCGGCGCACGCCTGGTAGATATTGATGATCAGCTCGTGAAAGAACTGAAAGCGAAATATCCCTGGTATGCAAGTTATACTATCAAGGCGGGGACCTATCCGAATCAGGACAGAGACGTCCATACCACGGCGGTTAAAATGGTTATGTTCACCCGCGGGGATATGCCGGAAGATGTGGTGTATAATCTGACGAAAGCTTTCTGGGAACATATCGATGAAATGGGGCAGGCACAGAAGAATCTGAAAGGCCTCAAGCCGGAAGATGCGGTGAAAGATATCGCAGGTGTGCCGCTCCATCCCGGCGCTGAAAGATACTATAGGGAAATCGGTGTATTGAAATAAGGAATAGAAAGAAAACATCGTCTTTAGAGGGGCGGTGTTTTTCTTTTGAAACTGCCCGGTGAACATGTACCGGCAGCGAGCATTCTCATTATGACATTTCCCGTTCCCCATCACTAGTGACGCCCTTTCCTTCAATCGTCATTCTGAACGGTGGCAAAAATGCTGTTCGAGAAAGACGGGAAACGGGATAGTGGCACAGAGTGAAGAATCTATTACTTCTGCTGACGTATTACCGTTTTCCTCACTGCGGCTATAGATCCTTCGCTCATGCTCAGGATGACGCTTTTCGTTCTTCGTCATTATGACGCTTTCCGTTCCCCATTGTTAGTGACGAGCTTTCCCAAAATCGTCATTCAGAGCGGACAGAGGAATGCTTTGTGGGAATAAGGGAAGGCAGCAATATGGCACAGAGTGAAGAATCTATTACCCGGATGGCAGCTTACCATCCCTGTCAGTCCTGTGACTGCTGCCATTTGCTAAAGAAAGAGGGTCGCTCAAATTTAAAATATTTTTTTAAAACTATTGACAAGGAAATCCTCATTCGCTAAAATAATCACAATATTTAAAAGTGTTGACGGAAAAAAGTAAATTTCCTTTCCCGGCGCAGAGAACCGATGGATGGTGAAAATCGGTGCGGGCAGGAAGTCGAAGTTCTTTCCTGAACTGCTTTGCTGAAATAACAGTAGGCATTGCCGGAGTGGCTCACGTTAAGCAGCTGAGAGTTGATCTGATGAAGTAGGGTGGTACCACGGAATATCCGTCCCTTGGGTGCCGCCTTTTTTGTTTTTCATCAGATAAACAGGGTGGTACCGCGATGAGTCCCGTCGTCCCTTGCAATTGGCAGGGGACATTTTTTATAGGATAGAAGTGCAGTAGAAAGAGAGGGCTCTCAAATGAAAAAATGGATGAAAATTACGGCAGCGGCAGTGGTGGCAACAGCTTTGCTCTATGGCTGCGGAGGAAACAGTGGCGGAGAGAAGAAGACGACTGACGGGAAGAAACAGATTGCTGTGGTGCAGGTGATGCAGCATGGTTCTCTTGATGCGGCCAATCAAGGATTCCTTGACGGCTTGAAGGAAAGGGGCTACGGAGCGGACAAAATTTCAGTAGACCAGCAGAATGCCCAGGGAGACCAGTCAAATTTAAAGACTATTGCGTCCCGTTTCAAGTCCAATCGTCCTGATCTTATCTGCGCGATTTCCACACCTGCCGCACAGGCGGTAGCCAATGAAATTCATGACCTGCCCATTATCGGGTGCGCCATTACTGATTTTGAAACGGCGAAACTGGTAAAATCGAACAGCCGGCCGGAAACGAACGTGACCGGCGTCAATGACCGCGGCCCTGTGGAGAAGCAGGTGGATATGGGACTTAAGTTCCTTCCCGCGGCGAAACGTCTTGGACTGATTTATTCCTCCAGCGAAGTGAACAGCCAGATCCAGGCAGACCAGGCGAAAGCCCATGCGGCGTCCCTCGGCCTTACTGTGGTGGAACGGACCGTTTCTTCCGTTAATGATATTCAGCAGGCAGCGGAATCCATGGTAGGGCAGGTGGATTTCATCTATGTTCCCACGGATAACGTGATCGCTTCTTCCATTCCCACTTTGGTCAAGGTGACGGATCCCGCGAAGATTCCCGTATTCGTAGGTGCGGACAGCATGGCGAAAGACGGCGCGCTCGGCTCGCTCTCCGTAGATTTCTACAAGTCTGGTGTACAGGCAGGACACATGGCGGCGGATGTGCTTGACGGGAAAATCAAAACACAGGATACTGCCGTAGAGGATCCTGAAGTGCTGGAAGTCATCATCAATAAGAAATCGGCGGAAACTTTGGGGCTTGCGATTCCTGAAGAATATAAGAATGCGAAGATGGTGGGATAAAAAAAGCGGGATAGGAAAATAAAAAGCAGATACGATATGCGGAATGATCAATCCGGCATAAAGCATTTTCTGTCCCATGTTACAAAGATTTGGTATTTCAAAAAATTTTACAGACCGATGATTAAAAGAGAGTTGTGAATGATTTCTTGTTCCCACAGCTCTTTTTTGATGAATGTATGAACATTGGGAATAAGGAATTGAAACCGAAGAATACAGCTTGGTTTTCAAAATCGGGAATCTTATATTCTGTTATACAGCACATTCAAGTACAATAGCGGTGTTGTATAAAACTTGATTTTGATTACAGATCCTTACTATTAAGGAATAAATAAATTATGTATTGTCACCAAGTGATAGAAATATTAGCTGTATATTGTAAAAAATATGGCATAGTGATATTATAAAAGTGGGTATTCTTAAAGCAAATGGGTTTAAACATTAAGAATTTAACCCTTATATCCTGCATGTAGGAATCACACAAAATTATATAAGGAAAGCAGTCGTGGGGAATCCGGTTAGAATCCGGAACTGTCCCGCAACTGTAGAGGGAGTTTTGCGGCTGCAAGCCTTTCACAGAGGGGCCGCAGGATGAGGAACTGAGTCAGAGTGCCACCTGCTTTCTATGAGATTGGCGTAACTTGCGAGGCATGAGTTAATGCATAGGAAGCTGGTGCTGTATTTTTGGTATGGCAGAAGTCTTCTATGTATCTTTCTTATGTCTCGTTTTATAAATTTATGGTATGAGCGTACCATAAGTTAAAAATTAAAAATAAATTTTTTGTGTGCGGGGAAATGCCGCGGAAGCGGCGCATATCTGTTTTATATTCTTTTAGTTATGAGGAGAATCAGGATGAAGAAGACATTGGTAATGGCGGCTGCAGCAGTTTTAACCGGAAGCATGGCATACCCTTCGCTGGCAGAGGAGTATGTTTTTGAGATGGCGCCCGTTGTTGTCACAGCGAATCGCATGAATGAAAATTTGGTGGATGCCAGGGCCGATATCAGTGTAGTTACGAGCCGGCAGATTGAAAAACTCCATCTGAATACCGTGGAAGATGCGCTGCGTACAGTTCCGGGGACACAGTATCTGAATTATGGCGGAAATGGATTGAATGCCAATTTAAGCGGGATCCGGATTAATGGAAGCAAGGATATTATACTGCTTGTGGACGGCGTACGTGTAACCGATTTCAACGGCGCGAATAATTCAGGGTATATGTATTCTTCTCTGCTGAATAATATGGACAATGTCGAACGTATCGAAGTGCTGCGCGGCAGTGCCGGCGCGTTGTATGGAAGTGGCGCCAAAGGCGGTGTGATCAATATCATCACCAAGAATCCCGGGGAAAAGAAAACGACCGTGGATATAGCCAGAGGAACCGGCGGACGGGAAATATATAAGCTGACCACTATGGGGAGAGTAGGGAAGTTTTCCTACATGGCCTATTATGACAAACTGCTGATAGGTGATACCAAATCCGGTGACGGAAGGCTATGGCCCGGGCACACCCATACCTTATCGGACGGAGTGAAATTTGCTTATGATTTTACTGATAAACATTCTCTTTCCTTAAGTTATGACAAAATGAAGTCAAGATATAGAGGATATGATTTTGTGTATTCAAACCGGTATCATGGCGATTATAAGTCCGATATGCTGACTCTGCAGGATAAGATATCCATCGGGAAGCATTGGGATAACCAGTTTACTTACCGCCGGAATAAAGTAAAGACAAATTATTTTCAGGATTATGACATGAATGCGCAGTCCAATTGGGGGATAAGCAGCGACTATACTTATGACATCATCGGCGAGCAGGTGAGCTTCCATGATGAATGGAACCGACTGACTTTTGGTGTGGATTATTCAAAGGGAAGGGACAATGTTCTTCGGGCGGCAGGATTTGACGTAAATGGGAATCCGGTCAAAACGAACCACTGGTATGAAAATTATTCTTTTTATATACAGGAAGATTGGAATTTCCTGCCCCGGTGGTCTCTTTCCGGAGGCCTGCGGCATGACCGCCCTGAGACAGATCAATACACTGCCGATTTTTCCAGTCATACATCCAAAAGCTATCGTTTGAGCTATGAAATTACACCTAAGGATACAGTGTATGCGGGACGCAATGATTTCTACATTCTGCCGGGGCTTGATGTTCTTTATATTCCCCAGTATGGAAATGCCAAGGTCAGACCTGCTTATGGATATACGGATACCGTCGGCTACAGCCATGTATTCAGCGATAAGACCATGTTTACCTTTAACTGGTTCAGAACAAAAGATGAACAATCTATCGGATATGATACTTCATCAAAAAAATATAAAAACTTTAATCAGGGTGTTTCAAGAGGATGGAATGCCCAGCTGATTTCGCAGATCGGGAGTAAATGGAGCGCCAATGTAGGATGGGCGCATTTGTACTCCAATGTTCCCGGGGATAATTTTTCTCTCGGATATTCGCCGAAAGATAAACTTACTTTTGACATGATCTATCACAATAAGAAGTTCACCGGAGGTCTGGACGGATTCTATTTTATCCGGAGAAAGAACCCGGTAAACAGTGATTTGAAAGGGTGGCCGAACGATAAATACGGAATTTATAATTTGAGCTTTAATTATGAACCGAGAAAAGATTTTAATTTCTATCTGAAAATCAATAATATTTTCGATAAACTTTGGGCGGAGCATACAGATGTCATCTGGAGCGACCATACGCCGGGAACATGGTATTCCATGCCAGGGCGCACATGGCTGTTCGGCGTGAAGATGGAAGTGTAAGGCATAGATCGTTGTAGTGGAGAAAAGGCGGGATAATGATGAAATATGTGTATGGCAGAAAAAAGTGGCTGGCAGCCGGTATAGCAGCATTGCTTATTAGCGGCACCGGAGCAGTTTCGGATGTGCTGGCGGCGCCGGTTTATACTTCCGGAATCACGACCAAGGCAAAAAAAGATAAGGCAACTTTCGGAAGTGCCTATAAAGTGGAAAACGGTGTTAATAAGTATAACTTGGAAGACGGATCAAAAATCAGTATCCACGGCACTTATCACGCTGAGGGTATTACGCCGGGGAAAGGAACGACATCCGTTGTCACCGTGGGTGACGGGACAGGAACGCTGTCCATTGATACTTCCAGCAGCGAAGCAGGAAATTCGCAGGGGGCGGGGATTCTCGCATCTGACGGGAGCCGGCTGACCATAAACGGGAACCTGCAGATTAAGACTTACGGAGGCAGCTGTTTTGCCGACGGTATTTACATGATGCGTGCCGGCACCGGTACGGGGGCCAAAGCGAACATTACTGTCAATGGCAACGTATATATAGGGGATCCAGCAGCCGTTGGAGAACCTCCGGATTCCTCTTCCCGGGACGCGAAATGGGGAGTCAATGCGGCGGAAATACATGGCGGTTACGGGCCGGACGGCCATGTTCCGGGATGGGCGGATGAATATACCGGTGCCCGCTGGCAGCCGACCGGGGTCGATGTGGATATGTCGGACGGCAGCTCCATTGATCTCAACGGCGATGTGTACTTGGCTGTCCGCGGAGCTGCCATGAAGACAGATCCTTATTATAAATCTGCCGGCATGGATGACTATGATATCGCCGTTATTAATGCCAATAAGGGGAATGTGACCATAGTGACGCCATCAAGCACGGGAGAAAGTTTTTATTCCCTTGCCAGTTACGGCGGCACTATCAATGTGAATATGGCAGGAGCGGATGCGGCTTCCCATAAAGTGAATATCAAGGGGAATATCATTGCCATGCGGGATGATAAAGACCACAACGGACAGCCTTACTTTTTCCAGAACGGCCGTATCAATCTGGCTTTGGCAAACAGTGATTCCCAATGGATCGGTGTGGTGGACAACAGCGGATCTGATCAGGCAGGAGAAGTAAATCTCTGGCTGCAGAATGGAGCCGTATGGAAACACAGCTCTCCATCGCGGACCAATGGGCTTCAGGTAGAAAAAATGCCCCAACCGAGCGTATTCCACTATGGGAAATATGACGGAGTATCCCATGTGAACCAGTTGGTGGGCGGAAACTCCGCCGATAAGGCAGGCATCATTTATCCTGAAGAAGTATCGGAAATCCACGTGACGAATTATAGCGGACATGTCAAAGTTATTTATACTCACGAGGGAGATGGCAGTACGACCGCATCTTACCGCGGAGGTGATTTCCGGATAAAGAAAGCAGCTGCCGGTTCGGGAATTGTGGTATCCACTAATAACGCAGGTATTGATATGAATAATGATGATGCTGTATGGAAAGCATTGAACGCGGTGGCGGGGAAGATATATTATGAGGGATCCGTGGACGGCGAGAGTAATCTGGCGGGTAAGGCAGAAATCGCGGAAGGGCTGACCGCGTCATCAGCATCTGCCAAATTAGCGGATATGAAGTATAAGAAAGACAACCACGGGCAGGGATATGTAGAAAAAGGATCAGCACCGAACCCGAATCCGAATCCAAACCCGAATCCGAATCCAAACCCGAATCCGAATCCGAACCCGAATCCGAATCCGAATCCGAATCCGAACCCACCGACACCGCCGGTTCCACCGATTGTCCATGGGGATAATGAGACGGCGCTGATGAAAGGCGGACGCAGCGTATTGACCGGTTCCTCTTTGGAGTGGAGAGATAACGCTATGCAGGGAATGCTCCGTTTGGACATGCTCCGCTATCGAAACGGCATGGAAGGCGCATGGGGACGGGTTTATGGCGGAAGATGGAAGTATGATGGAAACGATATCGGGATAAAAGAAAACTATTGGGCAGGCGAAGCCGGGTATGACCGCCGTTACCCCAATAACTGGCGTGCCGGCATATCTCTGGATTACAGGGATGGAAAGGGCAAATATGATTTTGGCGGCAGAGGCGACAGCAAATTATATGCCCTTTCGCTCTACGGTTCAAAAGATCTCGGCCGGGGAGCCTTTGTGGATATGATCGTCAAAGGCGGGTATATAAAGAATGAATTTACCCTGTATGACAGAGGGGGGAATCAGTTTACCGGATCATCTGCTGCCAGAGGTTACAGCGTGGCAGGGAGATATGGAAAGCGTTTCGGTATGGGAGATTTCTACTGGCAGCCGCAGATCCAGTTTACTTGGGCGCATTTGGAGCCTGATGAATACGATGTTTCCAATAAAAATGCCGTCATGACAGTAAAGGGGCAATCTTTTGACAGTTATGTGGCGAGAGCAGGCGTTGAAGCGGGACGTGCCGGTTCTTTCGGAGATTTATACATGAGGGCGGACATTGCCCATGAATTCGGCGGCAGGATTAAAGCATCCTATTACGCTGCTGACGGAGGCACCAAGGAAACCAGCTATGACTTGAAAGACACTTGGGCGGAACTGACAATAGGCGGCACATATAATCTGTCACCTGTAAGTCGTATTTATATAGATGTGACAAGGGGATTTGGTGGAGACTGGAAACGGGAGTGGCAGCTGAATGCCGGTTTCCGGTGCGAGTTCTGAGAAAGGCGGTGCGGAAATAGTATGGCAGAACGGCAGGCATCATAACGGTTCCGGCCGGAGATAATCCTCTATGGCAGAGAAGCGGGGATAGAAGCAGTGCATATATTTCATATTTTCTGATGAATGGAAAAACGGAGGAGCAGGTTATGAAAGAGTATTCAAAATGGAAATCGGGGAAACGGTTTCTGACGGCGGCAGTTACGTTGTCATTACTTGGCAGTCTTGGTTTGTATCATGATGTTCGTGCTGATTTCTTAGAAGACATGGAAAAGAAGTATCCTGATGCGATACAGCTTACAAATGGTATTACCGGGGAGAAAGATAAAGATGACATTTATGTAAATCGAAAGATTTTAAAGGATAATGGGGAAAATTATCTGTTTACTACAGATGCAATAATTAATACCGCTAATGGTATAAAGATAGGAGATTTAAGCCATCCTGTAAATATTGATGCATCGGGACAGACTTTAATTTTTAATGCGGAAAGAAATAATAAGAAATTAGAGCTTCATGCGATTGAGATAGAGTCATTGCAGGGGACTACGATTACTGCAAAAAAGATATTTATTAATGCAGGGAATACGAAAAGTCGCGCTGAAGGAATCCGTGTAGGCGGACAGAACGGAACGAATAAGGATACGCCGTACAAGCTGACGATTAATGGGGATATGGATATCAGGGCTCATGGCGCTAATTACGGCCTGGGCATGTATCTGTGCGGCAATGCGGAAACCACTGTCAATGGGAACGTAACCATGAATACCCATGATGAAAAGAACCCCTGGGCGGTCTATGTGGAAGATGACGGCGGTTTCAGCTATTATGGCGGCTCTGCCATCTATGCCGGAAATAATTACACACTCCAGATGGGACCGAAGCTGACCGTTAACGGACTGGTGGATCTGAAGGTGAATGCCAACGGCGTATTTGCCAATGGCGGCCATTCGGATATTTATTTCAAGGGCGGAAATATAGAAATCAATAAAGATAATACCAAGGGGTATTACGCACTGCTGGCGGAGTGCGCCACCACCACGATGAATATGGAGCGGGACGAAAATAAGGTGCCTGTCAGAGCCGGTAATTCCAAAGTTACGATCAAAGGAAATGTAGGCGCATCTGCCGGCGCGATCAATGTGAATGAGCCGGAGCCTTATACCCGCGTCAATCTGGGGCTGGCTACGCCCGATTCCAGCTGGACGGGGGTCGCATACAATGCGTTTAAAGATGAAGGCAATGACGCCGGTGGCAAGAAATTTTTTGGGGAAATTAATCTGTGGCTGCAGAACGGCGCTTCCTGGACGAATGAGGCCTGGGGCGAACCGCCTGATGCTTATTTCGGAGAGGATTTTTCGGAAAGCCATTTGAAACGGCTGGTCGGCGGGGAAAGCGCCGATAAGGCGGGACATATTTTCCAGAAACCCGGAGAGGATGAAGACAGCGAAGGCATCAATATCCGCGTAGACGATTATAAGGGATTCACCAATATATACTATGGTCATAAAGAAGAGAAACCCACGGATATCCTCGGCGGGACTTTTACCGTGACTAAAGCGCAGCCCGGATCGGGAATCAATCTGATTACCGACAGCAAGGGACTGAATGTGGATTCATCCAAAGCAGCAGATAAGAATCTGGCCAGCGAGACGCTGAACGCGCTGGCGAATAAGCTGTTTTATACTGCGTATAAAAATGGGGAAACCAATCTTGCCGGTAAAGTGGAAATTGCCGAGGGGCTGACGGCTTCCAGCCTGTCCAAACGTATGGAAGATGTGACTTTCAAAAAAGAAGACGGACAGGGGCAGTATCTCTATACACCGGCGCAAGATGAGATTGTCGGGCCAATTACCGGGCCGGAAAAAGAAACGGCTGACCGCAATGCAAAAGGCACTGCGCCGAATGCAAAGCAGGGAAATGTGGTCAGCGGTATGTACAATGAGTCCACACCTACGACGAAGACCAATCCGATGATTGTGGATATGAATGGATTCAATTTAAATGTGGCGGCAGAAAGCGACAATAAGATTGCTGATGCCGTTTATGTGGGAAATAATGATTATATTACTGTAAAAAATGATGCGGGAAAGAAAATCGGCATCACTTCCACCAATACAAATACCCGTGCTGCCAACGGCATTTTCCTTGAGGGGAATTCCCATCTGAATATAACGGGACCGGTGGAGATTGCCAAGGTGCATACCAAAGGCAGTTCCGCCGCAGGTATTGCGTTCCAGGGCAGCGGAAGTGAAGCGGTGATTGACGGTTCCCTTACCATTTCAAATGTGGACGGTGATAAAGCGGAGAAGCAGGGACGGTATATCGGCGTATCCGGGATCCGGATGACCGGCGATAATACTTCCATGACCGTTACGGGACCGGTGAATATTTCCGGTTTTAAAGGATCGGCATTGCATACTGCGGGCGCGGACAGTGTAATTTCTGTCGGCGGCGGTACTATTTCTACAGCAGCGGATGCGGATAAATCCCATAATTTCTATGCGGCCCGTGTGGAAAAAGGAACGGTCAATATCAACATGAAAAATGGTGCGCCAGGAAGCGCAAGAACCAATATTATCGGGGATATGTATGTTACAGGGCAGTATGGAAAGAAAGTTATTGAGTACAGCGGAGGCCAGCTGGCAGATTGGCAGCACAGAGGAAATCTTCATGTGGCGCTGACAGATAAGGATTCGTCCTGGACCGGTGTGGCAGCGTATGAACAGTACAATGATAATTACGGCAGCGGCGGGAATACGATGCATGATATCGGGAATTTTGATCTGTATCTGCAAAACGGGGCCACCTGGACGAATGAGCAGCAGTCTCATGTGACTACTACGACGCTTGCCGGTAAGAATCCTGTCTATAACGGCAGCTATTTAATGAAGCTTCATGGCGGCAGTGACGCAGTGCATAAAGGGTATATTTATCAGAAAGACAGCAAGCCCATTACTGTAGATAATTACAGCGGACACACTCTTGTTTTCTATGACCATACTGGAGACGGTTCTGCCGCTGAAAATTACAGCGCCGGTGATTTCAGAATCAAGACAGCGGAAGAAGGATCTTCCATCACGCTGCGCACAGGTGCAGGCGGAATCAATACGGCCGATAAAACGGCGGCGGGAAAAGCGCTGAACAGTTTAGCAAATAAGCTCTACTATATGTCTTATGCGCAAGGTGACACAAAGCTGAAAGGCACTGTGGAAATTGCGGAAGGGTTGACTTCCTCTTCTGTTTCAGCAAGTGGGGATATTGCTTTCAGGACAGATACGGCTGCTGACAAGAACGGACAGGGCACCTATGTATATGAACCGGAAGAGCCTTTGGACGGGCCGATCATCAAAGACAGACTGCTGAAAGGCGAAACTACGGTCACTGCTGATGACACCCATGCTGAAGATGGATATGTCAGTGCAGCTTACAACGGCGATGATTCAATCACCGTGGACATGGCAAATCATGGACTCCGTCTGGAAGCGGCTTCTTCCGCATCTGCAAAGGCGGCGGCTGTCCGTGTCGGAAAAGGGACGGACGGCAACAAGAAGAGCATCAGTTTCATCAATATGGAGAAAAACAAACCGCTGGTTATTTCTGCAGATCAGACGAATGGAAGAGAAGCTACAGGTATTTATGTTTCCGAGAACGGTAAGCTTTCCGTCGCCGGGGATGTAGTGATTGATAAGGTGTCTACTTCAGGCAGAATGGCGTACGGCGTGGCAAACCGCGGACCTAATGCGGAACTTATCATTAAAGGCGGGCTGAAAATAGCCGGTACAGGTGCCGATGAATGGAGAACGGTAAAAGCTGCCAAGGATACAACGGGTATATCGGTAACTGCCATTGCCAATATCGGGAATAATGCCAAATTAACTATTGAAGGGCCGCTGGACGTAAAAATTCAGGGGACTGCCATCAATTCTACCGCTAAAGGCGGCGTTATGCGCCTTGGCAGCGGCAGGATTCTGACGCCTATGGATGAACATGCCCAGGGGAATTCAAAGCTTGTTAAGGGCGTGAACGGTACTGTTTTCATTAATATGAATGAGGACGGAACGGCTGCCAAAGCTGAAGACACTGTGCTTCAGGGAAATATTTACACCGAAAGAAGATCAGGGTCTAAGGCCGTTGTAAATGTAGGGCTGGCAAGCAAGAATTCTTCATGGACAGGTGTAACCGATTATAACAGGAGTTTTTCCAGCGATGCCGGCGAGGTCAATCTGTATCTGAGCCATGATGCGGTTTGGAATAATAAGAAGACTGCTTCCGTGACGGGCTCTTACATGGGCAGCCATATAGATTATTTCAAAGGCGGCAGTGATGCGGCCCACGCGGGTATTATCAGACAGAACGACGACAGGGACATCAATATAGATCATTACAGCGGTCATGCAATCCTTGTCTATGACCATAAAGCGGAAAAGCCAAAAGAGATGATTGGCGGCAGGACGCTGATAAAAAAAGCGGAACCGGGATCTGTTGTCAGAATGGTAACCGGGAACGGCGGTCTGAATACCAATTCCAACAAGGCGGCCGATAAGAATCTGGTCAGTGAAACTCTGAACGCTTTGGCGAATAAGCTTTACTATACCGGTTATAACAATGCGGCAATCAAAGATAATCTGAAAGGTACCGTAGAAATTGCGGAAGGCCTGACGGCAAGTTCCGCATCGGTTGCCATCGTATCGGGAAATATGAGCTTCCAGGATGTCACGGGCAGAGGTGAATATAAATTTACCCCCGCAGAAGATGACCCTCATGGACAGACTACGTCTGATTTCGGTACCCCTATCACCGGAGAAGCCGATAAGGATCAGGAGTATGTCAAAGCCAATGTGCTGAAAGATGACGTGTATACTTTTACCAATGCGGTGAATACGGTCACTGTCGATGACGGAGATACCACGACAGAAGATCTTGGCTACCATAAGGCTGTGGCCGCCGTGGTGGGGATCAATAAGGATATTACGATTCATGCGGCAGATAAGAGTCTGAAACTGAATGCGGAGAATAAGACAGAACGCAACAGTGCTGTAGGCATGTACACGAAGAAAAAGATTGACGCTGTGGCAAAAGATATTTCCATCGATACCAAATCTTCTGTGGGTGATGTATACGGTATATATATCCATGAAGGCGGAAAGGCAGACATTGCCGGCAATGTGTCTATCCTGGCCAAACAGGGCGGAGACGGTTTTGCGAATGGAATCAAACTGTATAACGGCGGTTCCGCGCTGACCATTAACGGTAACCTGGCTATGAAAGGCACGGGAAGCGGAAATGATGCCTATGGTGTTTCTGCGGCTCAAAAGGGCGGGTATGGCAGCATAAAGACATATCTGGCAACAGGTATCAATATCTATGATAAAGACGGTGCTTCGTTCACCTTAAACGGCAACGTGGATATGGCGGTCAAAGGTGTCGGCGTAGATATGCGCGGCAGTGAGAAAAATACGGTAACCATTGCCGGAGGCACAATCCTTACGCCGGATGACAGGGAGGAAGCCAGCTATATAGCTGTGGCTGCTACTTCAGGTACCTTTACCATGGGGATGAATGATGCGAAAACAGGATCCAATGGAAAGGATGTCATTGTGCAGGGCACAATTTCTTTAGGAGCTGGGGGAACTGTTAATCTGGGTCTGGGCAGCAGTAAATCCCGGTGGACAGGTGTCTCTGATAATGAAGACGAGCGTCCTGTGAATCTGTATCTGTCGGACGGAGGAATATGGGAAAACCGACAGACGGCGAAAGACCAGTATGGTTTGTTTGCAGGCAGCCGCGTGACAAAAGTGGCAGGAGGCACCACGCCGGCTAAGGCAGGTGTAATTGCCCAGAAAGACAGTAATCCCATTACTATTGATCATTACAGCGGACACACTATTCTTGTTTATGATCACGAGGCATCGTCTCCTGCAACAATGATCGGCGGAGATACGATAATTGCTAATGCGGAAGCCGGTTCCGGTATTACGATGCGTACCAACAGCAGGGGATTGGATACAAATTCTGGCAAGGCAAAAGATAAGAATTTGGTAAATGCCACCCTTAATGCACTGGCGAATAAACTGTTTTATACTGCGTATAAAAATGGAGAAACCAATCTTACGGGTAAAGTAGAAATTGCTGAAGGATTGACAACATCCGCCGTGGCAAAGAAGACAGGCAATATATCTTTCAAGAACGGGACCGGTCAGGGTGAGTACATCTATACGCCCGAAGAAGATCCGAGCGGTGACATTATTGATGCAAATGGTCCGATTACTTTCGATTATAAGAAGGATTCCAAGGTATTCGGCAGATCTGTCAGTCAGATAGGCGGAAATAGCAAGAACCTGGCTTATAACTTTGCAGGAAAGACAGTCAATATTACCACCGGCGGCAGTGATTGGGCGCCGATAGGAATGACGCCGAATGTAAAAGCGGTTATTAACGCGAAACAGTTGAACCTGAAGACACCGGAAGCCGGTATGATGGGAACTTATGGAATCTATCTGGAAGACGGAGATGATATTACTGTCAATTCCGATGTGAATATGACCGTCAACGGCGGTGCATATATGGTAGATGGTATTTTTATGGGGCATATGGGGGCGGCAGAAGCGGCAAAGACCAAACTGACCATCAATGGCAATGTCACCATGCGCGGTACCGGAAATGACCAGTCTTCCGATGATTTCTGGGGTATTAAGGGTACCGGAGAAGACGGCGGCTATCCTACCTATATGGGAAGCCGCTGGGCGCCGGAAGGAATTTATCTTGGCAAAGAAGGTGGCAGTTCCATCACGATCAACGGCAATGTAGATATGGCAGTCAAAGGGAACGGCGCGGTAACGGATGCTTATTATAAAGTCGCAGGGCAGAATTCATTGGATAATGTTCTTACCTTGAATGGCGATGTCAATATTATCACGCCGAAGAGTAGAGAACGGGGATTCCTGGCATTGGGTGCTTTTGGCGGTACTGTTAATGTGAATGTAAAGACTGAAACGGATGCCGGCGGCAAAGTCAAAGTGACCGGAGCCTCCGACCATAAAGTGAATCTGGTGGGGAATCTCTATGCATCGAAAGATGATGGAAATGGAGATAATACATACTATTTCCGTGATGGTGCCATTAATCTGGGGTTGACGACGTCTGATTCCACCTGGAGCGGTGTTGTATCGAATACGAATAAAAATACGCCTACCGGAAAATCACAGCAGGGAGATATCAACCTGTGGCTCCAGAATGGTGCGACCTGGAATCATGAAGCGGTTTCCCGCGCCGATGCCGTTTATGCGGCAGGAAATAACGGGAAAACGACGCTTCCGAGTCCGTCAAACGGATTGTACGGGGCTTATGACGGTATTTCTCATCTGACAACCCTGACCGGCGGAAAAGACGCGGATCATGCGGGGCTCATCGCTATGAAGGACAAGGCAGATGTGGAAGTCGGCACATACAGCGGTTTCAGCCGCATTTACTATAACCATGAAAATAGCACGCCAAAACAAATGATCGGCGGCGATTTCAAGGTATCCAAGGCATTGGATGGTTCCCGTATTACATTGATGACGGGGAGCAACGGATTGGATACGTCTTCAACTAAAGCGGCGGATAAGAATCTGGTCAGTGAAACTTTGAATGCTCTGGCAGGAAAGCTCTATTACTTGGCAAAGGATGGAAAACTTTCTGCCAAGGCAGCTTTGGCGGAAGGGCTGACTGCATCGGAAGCTTCTCTTGATTTGAAGAATGTGACGTTCAAGGAATCCAATGGTCAGGGGCAGTACCTCTATACACCGGCTTCGGATATTCCTGAAGAACAGACAGAAACAGCATTTACCGATACTATCACCGGCGTAAAGGCGAAGGACATGAAATATGTCAATACCGGTGTGCGTAAAGAAGACGGTACATACAAATTTACAAAGGATTCTGAAATTACTGTTGCCGCAGGCGGACCTGCAGTAAAAGTAGAAGAAGATGTCATTATCCGGGCTGATGGAAAAACGCTGAAAATGAAGACGGTGGAAGGCAGCGGTACAGTCTACGGAATCAACCAGTCTACTGCGAAGAAAGCAGAAATCACCGCGAAGAACCTGGATGTAGAAGTGACAAGCACATCCCGTGCTGAAGGCATCCATATGGCAAACAGCAATGCAGCTATTCGGCCCGAAATGACGATTAATGGAAATGTCAATCTGAAAGTAAGCGGAACAGCCAATACGCTGGGTGCTTATATCCAGGGAAACAGCAGATTGACAGTTAATGGAAATGTGACAGCCGATGTGGACGGACACAATGGCGGCTTTAGTTATTATGGGGCAACCGGACTATACTCCACCAGTAATATGGGGCCCAATTCTATGGGAGCTGATATCACAGTCAACGGAAATGTAGACCTGAAAGGCAAAGCCCATGGTATTTTTGCCAATGCCGGCGGCAGCAAAGTGACAGTCAACGGCGGCGGCAGCATTGAAGTGGACAAGGCATCGACAAATCCCTATGCGGCTATCCGTGCAGAAGACGGTATTGTCAACATGAATGTCAAGCTTGACAGCAGCGGAAATGCCGTAGGAAGCCTTGACAAGAAAGTCAATATTAAGGGAAATCTGGCGGTAACGACCGGTGCGGTTAATGCTGTGGATAAGAGAGGCACTTTGTCACAGATTAATCTGGGACTGACGACAGCCGACTCGACACTTCACGGCGTTGTGTATAATGCATTCCCCGATGAAGGGAAGAAAGCAGGAGAGTTGACCTTCAAAGGCGAAGCCAATCTGTTCCTTGCCAACGGTGCCGCATGGACGAATGAAAAGTATGGTGATACCGGAACATCCTGGGGCGGCAAAAACTTCGAAGGCAGCCATCTGACAAAGCTTGCCGGCGGAGCAAGTGCAGCCAAGGCAGGACAGATCTTCCAGAAAGACACAGGCAATATCACCGTAGATAACTATAGCGGTTACACGGATGTATATTATGCGCACGAAGAAACGGCGCCGAAAACCATGATCGGCGGAGATTTCATTATACGGAAAGCGGCGTCCGGTTCCGGCATTTCCCTCATTACGGATAATAAAGGGCTGAATACATCCTCTGAGGCATCTGCAGATAAGAATCTGGTCAGCGAAACGCTGAACGCTCTTGCGAACAAACTCTTCTATAAGGCATATGCAGATGGAGAACACAATCTGACCGGTTTTGTAAAAATTGCGGAAGGGCTGACCAGTTCTGAAGCGGTTCTCAAAACAGGGAATATTACCTTTAAGAAGGATAACGGTCAGGGGCAGTATCTCTATGAAACCTCTTATCCGAATGAACAGATCACAGATCCGATTAATAAGACTATCGACGGCAGTGCCGCTTCTGAACAGGCCTACAAAGAAGCCGGCGTTTATAAATCGGATACAGATACCTATCAATTTACAAAGAATCCGGCTACCATCAACGGAGATTCCGGTGCGGCTGTCGATGCAGGCACGAAGGATATCCATGTGAACAGCGGAGCAAATACGCTGAATCTCAATGGCGGAAATACCGGCGTCGGTGTCAAAGCGGAAGGCGGAAAAACCGCTGATATTAAAGGCAACGCGAATATTACAGGACAGACTGGTGTGCTTGCTGACGGTGCGGGAAGTAAAGTACTCCTTTCCGGAAATTCTAATATTACTGCCGGAGGAGATGGCATCGTAGCCTCTGGAGGCAGCATCGTGGAAGCAGCAGGTACAACCAATGTGACGGCAGGAGCCGGCGGTAAAGCTGTTCGTGCGGGCGGCGGATCTTCAGTAAGTCTTCAGGATGGCAAACTGAAAGGAGATGTGGAAGCCGATAACGGTACAGTTTCCCTCCATGGTGCGGAAACAGAAGGCAATGCTACTGCAGCGGCGGGAGGCAGTATCAATCTGACCGGAGGCAGCGTGGCAGGACAGGTAACGGCCAAAGATGGAAACAGCCAAGCCATCGTCAAAAATGCTACGGTGAAGGATCTTATCGGATCCCATGACGGTACGGCATCTATAACCGGCGGCATAGTCACCGGAACCGTATCAGCTGATGACGGTACTGTTAAAGCGGAGAATACAAAAGTAAATGAATCCGTTAATGCTAAAAACGGCGGTACCGTGGAATTAAAACAAGGCAGTGCAGGCAGTCTTGCCTCAGAAGGTGGACGGATTACTGCAAACGGGACAGCCGTGAAAGGTGATGCTTCTGCCAATGCGGGCGGAACGGTAGAAATGACCGGCGGCAGCGTAGACGGTGCGGCGACAGCGGATAATGGAACGATTGAAACAGAAAATACGGATGTTGCAAATGGCGCATCTGCGCTTAACGGCGGAAAACTTAAACTGAGAAATGGAACCGTTTCCGGCGGGATCAAAACGGATGCCGCGTCTGCATCTGATGTTGTTATGGATCGGGCCGGAGCATCCTTGCAAGGCGATGTATCCGGTGAAGGCAAGACGAACGTAACTCTTTCTAATGGCGGAAACTGGAAAGGAAACAGCGCCGGCAGCGGAGAAACGAAAGTTAAAGTAGAAAGCGGCGGTACCTGGACAGGTGCCAGCATGAACGGTGATACGGATATCGATCTGGAAGGCAAATGGCAGCAGACCGGCAAGAGTAAGGTTCGCAAGCTTATTTCCAACAACGGCGTTCTTGATAAGACGGCTCCGGAAAGCGGAAATACGGATATAGGGCAGCTTAGTGGCAGCTTATCTCTCATTTATGCCCATGACAAAACGAATCCGACAAAGGTACTTGGCGGCGGCACTTTCATTGCGGCAGCGGATGCCGGTTCCACGGTGGACATGATTACCGATAATGCCGGACTGGATACAAATTCGGACAAAGCGGCTGATAAGAATAAAGTCAGCGAAGTGCTGAATGCGATGGCAGGCAAGCTGCAGTATACCGGATATCAAAATGGAGAAAGGAATCTGAAAGGCAAGCTGAGAATTGCCGAAGGTCTGACTTCCAGCAGTGCCGGTCTGAGAACAGAATCATTGAGCTTTAAGGGAGATGGACAGGGATACTTTGATTACACACCTGCCAAGCCGGATAAGCCGGAAATTGAAACCGGGGATTACGAAACTTCTATCATGAGCAGTACCAGAAGCGCTCTGACCTCCTCTATCCTTGTATGGCGGAATGACATGAATGATATGTATAAGCGCATGGGAGATCTCAGAATCGGTGCGGAAAGCGGTTTGTGGGCAAGAGCCTACGGCGGCCGGATCAGTTATGACGCCAACAATGCGTATATGAAGGACAGCTACTGGGCGGCCCAGGTGGGTATGGATAAACGTCTGGCATCAGGCTGGCATGTAGGCGGCGCTTTCGGATACACTGACGGCAGCGCAACATACAGATATGGTGGAAAAGGCGATCCGAAACTGTACACATTGGCGGCCTATGCAACCCGAGTGTCGGAAGATGGACAGTATGTGGATGTCATTGCGAAAGCAGGAAAACTTTCCAATAAGTTCACTGCCTACAACAAATACAGCGCACCGGCGCTCAGGAATTATGTAGAAGGCAAGTATGATACATACGGATATGGCATCAGTGCTGAGTATGGCAAAAAGATTCGTATGGGCAAAGGCTTTGTAACGCCGCAGGCGGAACTGACATGGAGCCGTCTGTCATCGGACAGCTTTGATGCAGCGGCGCCTACCGGTGAAAGCATGCGTGTCAGCCAGTCATCAGTCAACAGTTTAGTCGGACGCCTGGGTGTAGTTGCCGGAGTAGAAAGTAACAAAGGCAATTTCTATGCTAAGGCAAATCTGTTCCACGAATTTGACGGAGACGGCCATATCCTGTTCACTGAACCCGGAAAGACAGGCAAGCGCTCCTCGTTCAGCCTTAAGGATACCTGGGTGGAAATTGCACTGGGCGGCAACTACTATTTGAGCCCGAGAAGCATGATTTATGCAGATTTCACCAAGAGCTTTGGCGGAGATTACAAGGTAGACTGGAGAATCAATGCAGGAATTCGCTTCAGCTTCTGAGCATGATGTCAACTTCCAAAAGGGGAATGAAACAAGATTTTGTCATGAGAACTGAATAATAAAAAGAAAAAATAAAGGACTGCTTTCCTGGGGACAGGACGGCAGTCCTTTATACTTGGGAGATAATTAGATAAGTATGCGAAACAGAGCAAGTTAACATTGTATTTGAAAAGGATTTATAAAAAATAATTAAAATTACCAATTGGAATATCATTTATTGTTGATATGTGAAAAGTAATATAGTATAATTTACACGATGAGATTGGATGATCATTTGGAATTATGAGATGTAAATAGCTATTTCTTAATAAATAATGATTATCCAATAATTTAATACTATTATGAGGACAAAAGCTGAAGAGCTCATGTGGGGAATCCGGTGAGACTCCGGAACTGGCCCGCAACTGTATGGGGAATTGTGTCATAGTAAGTCTTTCACAGAGATATGACAGAATGAGGAACTAAGTCAGGGTGCCACTTTGTTTTCTGATTTTCTAATGACTTGCGAGGCATAAGGCTAGATGCATAAGAAAGCCGGATATGGGAAATCCGGTTCAGATTTAGAATTATGAAATCTGTGCATCTTTTTATTGTCTCGTTTTTTTGTTGCGTTTAATGGAGTGGATGAAAGGGAGTGCCGAGTATGGATAATTTGAAATACTTTTTGGAGTGAATCCAGTTCATGTGACACGGGTTTCATGACCGCGGCAAGCGGTTCAGATCCGGATGGGTATGTTTTAGAAGAGGATGAATTGCCTGCTGTCGGGCAAGGCTGGGGTGCTAATCGAGTATCCGGCAGAGAGTTTATGTTTGCAAAATCGGGAGGAATTATGAAACGGAATAAGGTAAGTAAATTACAGATGAGGCGGCTGGCTGCCGGTGTTACAATTGCGCTGCTGACGGGTACATGCCAGGTGATGGCAGATCAGTCTACAAATCCGATCAGTGAAAGTGAAGTATTTACTGCAGACCGTCTGGCACAGGTCGTTAATAAAAATAACATGCCTAAAGAAAGATTCAAATCCGTCGCAGCAGGTATTTTAGGATATACGCATGATAAGGCCTCAATTAAGACGATTAATATTGATATGGCGGGTCATGACCTGACGCTCGATTTGACGAAAGTTGCCGATTTGGGGGCTGATTATTCAGCATACGGGATCAAGGCGAATAATAAGACAACTATCGTGGTTGACAGCAATAAAACCAATCCGGGGAAAAACGGTACGATTACCATCAAGGCGAAAACGCTGTGGTCTCCCTCAGGAGACAGCGGCAGCAAGTATACTGCTGCACATGGTATCGCAGTGGGCAATTTTAGCCAGAGATTTAATAAAAAAGTAAGTGAAGACCTGGTGAAGACGACGATCAATGCTGATGTAGTGATTGAAGAATTGCGCGGCGGTTCTATCAAAACGACAGGCATTTCGTCTATGGACTGTTCTGATTTAGCGATTAATGGAAGATTCACAATCAAGCCGGGCGCAATTAGCCTTATGCAATGGAATCGGGGCGATCAGTCAAAAACTTATGGCATATATATGATTGGAAGCAATAATACTATTTCTATTACTTCAGCGGATATTGATGATTCAAAGAATGGGTCACTTTCTGACCTGATTAAAACGGACGAATCGCTTTGGGGCGGCAAAACAGAGAAGAATGTTCTTCGTATTGGCGGCGGTACGCTCAAAGTCAAAGAGAATCAGAAAGAACGGTATCTTATCAGCGCCGCGAAAGGATTCCGGACATTTATCAATGTGAATCAGGACGGAAGCGCAATCGGGACATCAAAAGCAGATTTGCAGGGGACGATTCGCATGGATGCTGGGTCAGAAGCTTATGTTGGTCTTACTGCCGGATCGAAATGGGTCGGCGGAACACAGGCAGATACAAAAGGAAAGGTGAATCTTTTTCTTTCAGAAGGTGGTGAATGGAACACGCTGAATGCGGGACAGGGCAGCCGTGTAACCAGGTTTGCCGGTGATGCAAAAGGCGGTGCAATTTATCAAAAAGATGCGGGACAGCTTGTAATTGAAAATTACAGCGGCGCGGGAAAAATCTATTACGCCCATGAGAATGCAGGAACAAAGGCAGAAGACTACAAGGCGGGAGACACCCATATCGGATCCGCGGCAGAAGGATCACGCATTACAGTAGTTACAGATAATAAAGGAATTGTTGATACAGATAAAGACCAAGTGTATAAGGCTTTAAATGCTTTGGCGGGAAAACTGTATTACGATGCTTATAAAAACGGAGAAAAGAAGCTGGCGGGACAGGCAGAGATAGCCGAAGGACTGACGGCGTCATCTAAAACATTACAAATGAGAGACCTGCTGTTCAAAAAAGAAAACGGACAGGGGTATGTAGAAGATAAACCCGTGCCGCCGGCAAATCTGGATGTAAGTGAACAGATTGTTGAAGATGGTCTGGGATCGGGGAATATGTATTGGATGAATAACGGGTATAAAGATGGTGAGGATGATGATCATCGTTATGTCCTGAAGTCCGATACCACGATCAAGGTTGATTTATCAAATCCCAAGACTCTGACATACGGGGGAAATCAAGGTGCCAATGTAGCAAATATCATATGGGGAGATCCGGATTATACAGCGGATGGCTTTATTGATATGAACGGACATAAGCTGACCTTGATTTCTGAGGCAAATCATTTAAGGCATTATGCGTCGGGAATTTTGTCACATGGCGGTGATCTGGAAATAAAGAACGCGGCAGGTATAGATATTGACATACATGGCGATAAAAATGCAAAGAGCGGTATTTATGTCTGGGGACAGGGCAGAAATGGAGCGAGCCTCACTATATCTAATGATAATCAAGCGGAACATGTTGTGAAGATACGTAATACGGCAGCGGAAAAAGACGCAGCTATACTTGTGGACGGCAGGAGCGTAAAGGATGGCGGAAGTGCAAAGCTTGTTATAAAAGGTTTGGTAGATGTTGAGAATGATGATGTCAGCGTAATTCAGGCAAATAAGGGCGATGTGTCAATCGGCGGCGGGAAAATAATAGCCAAAGGGGATAAGGCGTCCAGTTTGAAGATAAATAATGACGGTAAAATCCAGATCAACGGCAATTTGTCGGACAGAAATGTTCTTACGGCAGGAGCAGTCAAACATGATGTACAGATAGAAGGGAATGTACTTGCTCAGAAAGGAAGATTGGGACTGGTTCTGAATACGGACGGGTCCTACATAAAAGGGTTGATAGGAACAGATGCCGGAACAGCTGGTCAAACGTACATGATGCTTTCTGACGGAGCCTCCTGGTACCATGAAGGAAAAGGAGCCCGAACAGACAGCATTAAAGAAAGTAAAATCAAAAACCTTGAGGCTGATGGCGGCAACATTTACCAGAAAAATGAGAAACCGATAACCATTGAGAACTACAAGGGAAATATGAAACTGTTCTATAAGCATGAGAACGCGGGCACGAAGGCGGAAGATTACAAGTCGGGAGATGTACACATCGGATCTGCGGCAGAAGGGTCACGCATTACCGTGGTCACGGATAATAGCGGAATTACCATGACTGATGAAGCCCAGGTATATGAAGTACTGAATGCTCTGGCAGGAAAACTGTATTACGATGCCTACAAGACCGGAGAAGGAAAACTGACCGGACAGGCGACAATAGCCGAAGGACTGACCTCATCCTCCAAAACCTTGGAAATGAAAGACATGCTCTTCAAGAAAGAAAACGGACAGGGATATGTAGAGGGAAAACCCACGCCGCCGCCACTGGTTAATCCGGTACGCCATCAAATCGTGGAAGCGAACTATTTTGCTGAAGAAGCGCGGGATTTCTGGTCTAAAGCGGGAGTTTATGATGGGAAAGGCCACTATAAATTTGATCATGACTTGTCACTGGTAACCCATGCGGAAGATGATCCTGTAACAACAGTAAACGATAATAAGTTCGGAAATATCTACTGGAACGGTGATGTGGTCGGGGATATCGACATGACCGGACACAGGCTGGAACTGAAATCCATTACGGAGCGCCTGCCGAAGAAAAACCCCAATGCAATTACCGTCTACAGCGGTACATTAACAATCAAGAATGTCAACGGAATGTACATCGAATCCGATCCGAAGGGAAGCCTTTACGGACGAGGAATCCTGGTAGCAGGGGTACGCGGTGACGAAAGATGGAAAAGCGGAAGCGGCCATGCAAAGTTAATCATAGAAAATGATGATGATCCGGCACATGCAGTAAAAATCCGTGTAAAAGACACGGGAGAAGATTTCGGCGCTATTGAAGCGCAGAAACATAATGGAAGCGCGCTCGTAGACATTAAAGGACTTGTGGATATTGACTCCAAGATGTGGAGAGCTGTTGAGTCTCACGGGGCAAAAGTATCTATCGGAGGAGGAACAATCAGAGGAACAGATGTCGCATCCTTGGCTGCTTATACAGGCGGCTCGATACTCGTCAATGCAAAGCTGAATGATGAGAATAAGGTAGAAGCTACTTCTGCGACCCGTCCGGTAAAGATTACCGGGGATGTCAGTGCTGAAAGCGGCGGTCATGTCATGCTGGGACTGAACAATAAAGACTCCTTCTTGAAGGGTCTGGTAACCACGGATATATCGGGAATCAATCCGGATACGCAAAAATGGGGAAAGATACCCGGAAAAGTATCTATGGTGCTGGCAAATGGAGCAGTCTGGGAACACAAGCAGGTAGGAGTAGGATACTATCACAAGAAAGGCGCGGATTTCAACTACAAGAACCGTGGTAAGGGAGAATCTATTGACAGCCATGTAACAAGCCTGCGCGCGGACAAAGGCATACTGCTGCAGAATGATCCGCATAAACTGACCATCGATAAATACGAAGGAAACATGAAGCTGGTCTATGAACATGAGAACGCGGGTACGAAGGCGGAAGATTATAAGACAGGAGATGTACACATAAAAGAAGCTGCGAAAAATTCATCAGTTACCATGGTGACGGATAACAGCGGAATTACGATGACTGACGATAAGCAGGTGTACAATGTATTGAATACCCTGGCAGGCAAACTGTACTATGAAGCCTACAAAAACGGAGAAAAGAACCTGAAAGGGCAGGCGACGATTGCGGAAGGGTTGACAGCATCCTCTGCGACGTTGAAGATGGCGGACATGGATTTCCATGAAGCAAGTGGACAAGGATATGCAAAAGAAATAAACCCAAGTCCGAATCCCAATCCCAATCCCAATCCCAATCCCAATCCTAATCCTAATCCCAAGCCGAAGCCTCCTATTATTTATGGAAGCAAAGAAACTCAGATGATGAAAGGCGCCAAAACAGCCATGGCATCCACCATCCTTCTGTGGAGGACGAACAATAACGACCTGCAAAGAAGAATGGGAGACATAAGACTGGCCAAAGAAGAAAACGGCATCTGGGCCAGATACCTGGGCGGAAAGAACAAACTGGACAAACAGAACACCTACCTCAAACAAACCTATGACATAGCCCAGGTAGGCTACGACAAGAAAAAAGGAAACTGGACAATCGGGGCGGCCTTGGACTACGGAACAGGAAAAGACATCTACGCGAACGGGACAGGAAAAGAAAAACTGGCAAGCCTTGCCCTGTACGGAACCATGCAGAAAGAAGACGGACAGTACATAGACGTCATCCTGAGAGGAAGCAAAGTAAAGAATGACTACACCGTATACAACGAAATGAACCACCGCCTGGAAGGGAAGTACAGGACAAACGGCCTGTCGCTGAGCATGGAATACGGGAAGCGGATGAAGAAAGAAAACGGCTTCTACATAGACCCGAGCATTGAACTCACCGCAGGGCACTTAGGAGGAAAAGACTATGACGCCGTAAGCGACTATGCAGGGGGGAAGAAAATGCACATCCACCAGGACGGAATAAACAGCGTGATAGGGAGAATCGGACTGGGGATAGGAAAAGAGACAGAAAGAAGCAACCTGTTTGCGAAGATAGCGCTGGCCCATGAATTCGGAGGGAAAGTGAAGAGCATCTTCAGTGCGGAAAACGAACCGACGAGCGGGACAGAAGTAGACCTGAAAGACAGCTGGGTAGACGTAGAAGTAGGAGGAAGCTGGCTGGTGAACAGGAACACCTATCTGTACGGAACCTACACAAGAAACTTCGGGGCTGACGTTTCGAGCAAGTGGAGAATAGACGCAGGCATCCGCTTCAGCTTCTGATATGGACAGAATAATCTTTTGTAAATAGACAGGAAAGCGAAATAATATCAATATTAGGAAAACAGAAGGCCTGCCGGTTTGTTGTCGGCAGACCTCCTCTGTGTTTATAAAAGATGATATGGAATGTGTTTTGTCTGAATTGTGTTGCCAATCATGAAAGCGGTTTTGTGTTTTCGATTATATGAATGATCTACTGTAAGTATGTTATGCATGTTTATGTTTTATTTTCAGTATGTACAGAAAAGAGGAGAAATAATGAGATCCAGAATAAGTAAAACTTGGCCGTGTCATTTAAAGAGAGCAGTGCTCCTGAGTCTCTTGTCGGGATTGTTTATCTTGCCTTCCCAGATAAATGCGGAAACATCGGGCGAAGAATATAAGGATCATCAGATTGCTGAAGCCGATTGGGATGGTGCGAAAGCAGAGCAGGATTTTTGGTCGGGAAAAGGCATCCGAAACGGTTCTGATTATACATTTAATAAAAATACCATTATATCAACCGAATTGAGCAAGGGAAGTCTTGTTTTTCATAAGACAGATCCGGGTATTATGGATCAACTTTATGCTTTTGGCGCTTTGGTCTGGGGAAGCAGCAAAACCGGAACTGTCAACATGAATGGGCATGATTTGTCCCTGCGTGCAGGGAAAGGTGATTTACATAGAATCGGAGGATCTTTCCAATGGGGTGGCAGAGGATCCGCCGGGTTATTTGTGCGCAGCGGCAATCTGACGATGAAAAATCTGGGAAGTTTGTCTGTCAGCGGTGTTGATTATGGCATATACTTGTTTGCGGAACGGTCTGATGATGAAGCAGCTAATTCCAATTTATGGATTAGAAATGGAGGAAGTGCTGACCATGCGGTTAAGATACGGTCTGAGGGGAAAGGAATCTATCTTCAAAGCACTCCCGGAGCGGCTCGTCTTACCGTAGACGGAGACGTCGATATAGAAGCGCCTTCCGGTATAGTTGTTGATAGGGGTGAGGCGGCTGTCGGCGGAGGGAAAATTGACTCCAAAGGCGAAGCAGCGGTTTCTGTCAATGCTAAGAGTAAATTTTACATGAACGCAGGTGTGGACACTGAAGGGAATGTTACGGTAGCCCATCCCGAAAGAAATGTACAAGTTCTGGGGGACATACGATCAAAACAGAATTCGAGTGTTTTTATTGGGCTTGGAAATTCTCAATCTGTATTGAAAGGGTTATTTACAACAGATTTGCACACATGGCCGTATAACGAGTGGGTGCTGACAGGAAGCAAAGGATTTCTTGCATTAAAAAACGGCGCGACATGGGAACATGAAAAATATGGAACCGGCAGAGATAAAAACGGGAGAATAGATGTCGGAGACAGTCATTTGACGCGTTTAAATGCCGATGGCGGGGTTATTATTCAGAAAGATAAGCGTAAGATACAAATAGATGATTTCCGCGGAAATGCGAAACTGATATATGATCACCAGAATGATGGAACGAAAATTGAAGATTATACAGCTGGGGATTTTATCATTGATAAGGCAGGGCGGAATTCTTTTCTGACCGTTGTTACGGGCAATAGCGGTTTGGATATGGGGAATAAGGAAAAAGTCTCTCAGGCTTTGAATGCTCTTGCGGGGAAGGTGTATTATTCCAGTTATGTCACAGATGAGCGTAATTTGAAGGGGAAGGCGGTCATAGCGGAAGGATTGACAGCTTCATCAGCGGAACTTGGATTTGGCAATATTACTTTTACTCAAGATAAGGGGCAGGGTACCGTAAAGAGTGAAGATGTAAAAGTTACCGCTCAGCCGGCAGCCGAACTGAGTCCGATTACAGGGGATGCAGGCAAAGATAAGTACTATGCGGAAAAGAAAATACGCCAGGCAGACGGAACCTATCTCTTCAAAGAAAATACCGACCTGCAGATGACCGACGGACAACCGATGGTCAGCAGTGAAAAGCCGGTAGTCATTAAAGCAGAAGGGAAGAGACTGGCATTTACCTCTGCCGGAGACCAGAACGGTACCGTTTCCACCGTGCAGCAGAATTCTAAAGACAACCTCAGCATAACGGCCAAAGAATTGGTGGTGAAAGCGGGAAATAAGAGCGGCCGTTCCGAAGGTATCCACCTTCAAAACGGAAACAAACAGAATGCTTATAAAACAGACATCACCGGAGACGTAACCATACAGTCAAAAGGCAAAGGCTGTGCATTAGGTGCCTATGCGGCAGGAAATTCCAGCCTGGATATCCATGGGAATATGACCATTAAAGGAGAAGGCGGAACATGGGGCGTAGAGAATACAGCCAATCCGGGAGGCGCCTATGCCCATTACAGCACAGCCGGAATCTATGCGGGATCCAATTATGCCATCCAAAAAGGAGGTCATATCACCATTGACGGCGATGTGGACTTGAAAGTAAAAGGAACAGGCATCCTGGCCAATGGAGGCGGCTCAACCGTCGTGGTCAAAGGAGGCGGCACCGTTTCCATCGAGAACAATGATGATGCAGCACACTATGCACTGGCGGCGGAAAGCGGAAAAATAGATTTCAATGTAGATGAAGATGAGATAGAAGCAGGGACAAAGAAAGTAACCATTGAAGGGAATGTAGGAGTCCTTAACGGAGCCGTAAATCCGTCCGAACCGCAGAAATACAGCCAGATATACCTCGGGCTGGGGACAGGAGATTCCCTGTGGAGAGGTCTGGCCGTTGACACCCACACCAGACAGAACAATGCGGACGGATTCGAAGGACAACTGAGCCTGTTTATGAAAAACGGTGCGACCTGGATCAATGAAGCCTATGGAATGACACCGGAAGGATTCAAAGGAAGCAAAGTATACTACCTCCAGGGAGGGAAGAGCAAAGAAGAAGCAGGAGTCATATTCCAGAAAGACGAAAATCCGATCCGTATCGAGACCTATGCAGGGAACATGAAACTGATCTACGCCCATGAGAATGCAGGCATGGCGGCGGAAGACTACAAGGCGGGAGACACCCATATCGGATCCGCGGCAGAAGGATCACGCATTACAGTAGTTACAGATAATAAAGGAATTGTTGATACAGATAAAGACCAAGTGTATAAGGCTTTAAATGCTTTGGCGGGAAAACTGTATTACGATGCTTATAAAAACGGAGAAAAGAAGCTGGCGGGACAGGCAGAGATAGCCGAAGGACTGACGGCGTCATCTAAAACATTACAAATGAGAGACCTGCTGTTCAAAAAAGAAAACGGACAGGGGTATGTAGAAGATAAACCCGTGCCGCCGGCAAATCTGGATGTAAGTGAACAGATTGTTGAAGATGGTCTGGGATCGGGGAATATGTATTGGATGAATAACGGGTATAAAGATGGTGAGGATGATGATCATCGTTATGTCCTGAAGTCCGATACCACGATCAAGGTTGATTTATCAAATCCCAAGACTCTGACATACGGGGGAAATCAAGGTGCCAATGTAGCAAATATCATATGGGGAGATCCGGATTATACAGCGGATGGCTTTATTGATATGAACGGACATAAGCTGACCTTGATTTCTGAGGCAAATCATTTAAGGCATTATGCGTCGGGAATTTTGTCACATGGCGGTGATCTGGAAATAAAGAACGCGGCAGGTATAGATATTGACATACATGGCGATAAAAATGCAAAGAGCGGTATTTATGTCTGGGGACAGGGCAGAAATGGAGCGAGCCTCACTATATCTAATGATAATCAAGCGGAACATGTTGTGAAGATACGTAATACGGCAGCGGAAAAAGACGCAGCTATACTTGTGGACGGCAGGAGCGTAAAGGATGGCGGAAGTGCAAAGCTTGTTATAAAAGGTTTGGTAGATGTTGAGAATGATGATGTCAGCGTAATTCAGGCAAATAAGGGCGATGTGTCAATCGGCGGCGGGAAAATAATAGCCAAAGGGGATAAGGCGTCCAGTTTGAAGATAAATAATGACGGTAAAATCCAGATCAACGGCAATTTGTCGGACAGAAATGTTCTTACGGCAGGAGCAGTCAAACATGATGTACAGATAGAAGGGAATGTACTTGCTCAGAAAGGAAGATTGGGACTGGTTCTGAATACGGACGGGTCCTACATAAAAGGGTTGATAGGAACAGATGCCGGAACAGCTGGTCAAACGTACATGATGCTTTCTGACGGAGCCTCCTGGTACCATGAAGGAAAAGGAGCCCGAACAGACAGCATTAAAGAAAGTAAAATCAAAAACCTTGAGGCTGATGGCGGCAACATTTACCAGAAAAATGAGAAACCGATAACCATTGAGAACTACAAGGGAAATATGAAACTGTTCTATAAGCATGAGAACGCGGGCACGAAGGCGGAAGATTACAAGTCGGGAGATGTACACATCGGATCTGCGGCAGAAGGGTCACGCATTACCGTGGTCACGGATAATAGCGGAATTACCATGACTGATGAAGCCCAGGTATATGAAGTACTGAATGCTCTGGCAGGAAAACTGTATTACGATGCCTACAAGACCGGAGAAGGAAAACTGACCGGACAGGCGACAATAGCCGAAGGACTGACCTCATCCTCCAAAACCTTGGAAATGAAAGACATGCTCTTCAAGAAAGAAAACGGACAGGGATATGTAGAGGGAAAACCCACGCCGCCGCCACTGGTTAATCCGGTACGCCATCAAATCGTGGAAGCGAACTATTTTGCTGAAGAAGCGCGGGATTTCTGGTCTAAAGCGGGAGTTTATGATGGGAAAGGCCACTATAAATTTGATCATGACTTGTCACTGGTAACCCATGCGGAAGATGATCCTGTAACAACAGTAAACGATAATAAGTTCGGAAATATCTACTGGAACGGTGATGTGGTCGGGGATATCGACATGACCGGACACAGGCTGGAACTGAAATCCATTACGGAGCGCCTGCCGAAGAAAAACCCCAATGCAATTACCGTCTACAGCGGTACATTAACAATCAAGAATGTCAACGGAATGTACATCGAATCCGATCCGAAGGGAAGCCTTTACGGACGAGGAATCCTGGTAGCAGGGGTACGCGGTGACGAAAGATGGAAAAGCGGAAGCGGCCATGCAAAGTTAATCATAGAAAATGATGATGATCCGGCACATGCAGTAAAAATCCGTGTAAAAGACACGGGAGAAGATTTCGGCGCTATTGAAGCGCAGAAACATAATGGAAGCGCGCTCGTAGACATTAAAGGACTTGTGGATATTGACTCCAAGATGTGGAGAGCTGTTGAGTCTCACGGGGCAAAAGTATCTATCGGAGGAGGAACAATCAGAGGAACAGATGTCGCATCCTTGGCTGCTTATACAGGCGGCTCGATACTCGTCAATGCAAAGCTGAATGATGAGAATAAGGTAGAAGCTACTTCTGCGACCCGTCCGGTAAAGATTACCGGGGATGTCAGTGCTGAAAGCGGCGGTCATGTCATGCTGGGACTGAACAATAAAGACTCCTTCTTGAAGGGTCTGGTAACCACGGATATATCGGGAATCAATCCGGATACGCAAAAATGGGGAAAGATACCCGGAAAAGTATCTATGGTGCTGGCAAATGGAGCAGTCTGGGAACACAAGCAGGTAGGAGTAGGATACTATCACAAGAAAGGCGCGGATTTCAACTACAAGAACCGTGGTAAGGGAGAATCTATTGACAGCCATGTAACAAGCCTGCGCGCGGACAAAGGCATACTGCTGCAGAATGATCCGCATAAACTGACCATCGATAAATACGAAGGAAACATGAAGCTGGTCTATGAACATGAGAACGCGGGTACGAAGGCGGAAGATTATAAGACAGGAGATGTACACATAAAAGAAGCTGCGAAAAATTCATCAGTTACCATGGTGACGGATAACAGCGGAATTACGATGACTGACGATAAGCAGGTGTACAATGTATTGAATACCCTGGCAGGCAAACTGTACTATGAAGCCTACAAAAACGGAGAAAAGAACCTGAAAGGGCAGGCGACGATTGCGGAAGGGTTGACAGCATCCTCTGCGACGTTGAAGATGGCGGACATGGATTTCCATGAAGCAAGTGGACAAGGATATGCAAAAGAAATAAACCCAAGTCCGAATCCCAATCCCAATCCCAATCCCAATCCCAATCCTAATCCTAATCCCAAGCCGAAGCCTCCTATTATTTATGGAAGCAAAGAAACTCAGATGATGAAAGGCGCCAAAACAGCCATGGCATCCACCATCCTTCTGTGGAGGACGAACAATAACGACCTGCAAAGAAGAATGGGAGACATAAGACTGGCCAAAGAAGAAAACGGCATCTGGGCCAGATACCTGGGCGGAAAGAACAAACTGGACAAACAGAACACCTACCTCAAACAAACCTATGACATAGCCCAGGTAGGCTACGACAAGAAAAAAGGAAACTGGACAATCGGGGCGGCCTTGGACTACGGAACAGGAAAAGACATCTACGCGAACGGGACAGGAAAAGAAAAACTGGCAAGCCTTGCCCTGTACGGAACCATGCAGAAAGAAGACGGACAGTACATAGACGTCATCCTGAGAGGAAGCAAAGTAAAGAATGACTACACCGTATACAACGAAATGAACCACCGCCTGGAAGGGAAGTACAGGACAAACGGCCTGTCGCTGAGCATGGAATACGGGAAGCGGATGAAGAAAGAAAACGGCTTCTACATAGACCCGAGCATTGAACTCACCGCAGGGCACTTAGGAGGAAAAGACTATGACGCCGTAAGCGACTATGCAGGGGGGAAGAAAATGCACATCCACCAGGACGGAATAAACAGCGTGATAGGGAGAATCGGACTGGGGATAGGAAAAGAGACAGAAAGAAGCAACCTGTTTGCGAAGATAGCGCTGGCCCATGAATTCGGAGGGAAAGTGAAGAGCATCTTCAGTGCGGAAAACGAACCGACGAGCGGGACAGAAGTAGACCTGAAAGACAGCTGGGTAGACGTAGAAGTAGGAGGAAGCTGGCTGGTGAACAGGAACACCTATCTGTACGGAACCTACACAAGAAACTTCGGGGCTGACGTTTCGAGCAAGTGGAGAATAGACGCAGGCATCCGCTTCAG
>OBXM01000406.1_pt1 | contig 48029 bp, 39 predicted proteins | sample 1538141 | NCBI WGS metagenome assembly OBXM01 (sample SAMEA2580153, study PRJEB22360) | human gut metagenome | biome: human gut; feature: human-associated habitat; material: faeces | place: Denmark | collected 2008/2010 | reverse complement strand
CTGACCCCTCTGGATAAAAAGAATCGCAAGCTGACAGACAGGAGTGTAAAAGGTACTGTCGTCAACGGAGCGCTGATACTGGAAGGCACGGTTACAGCAGGGTCAGAAACAACCTATCAGCTTGACTGGGAATGGCCGTTTGACGGTAATGATGAAATGGATACCGCAGCAGGCAGGGACGGCGGCAAATATATTTTGAATATTCAGATTCTTGCAGAAGAAAGCGTGTGATATGAGTAAGATTCTTGGCAGATTGTTCCGCATAATTTTGACAGGAGTATTGTTCCTGTTCCTGCTGCTTATTGCTGCCGAAATGATATCTCATTATATATGGAAACAGTCTCCGGCGGATATATTTGGTTTTTCACCGGTCATTGTATTATCCGGCAGCATGGAGCCGACTTTTTCAGCAGGTGACTTGCTGATCATACAGCAGCAGGAAAGTTATCGTGAAAGAGAGATTGTAACATATGAAGACGGCGGTGTACTCACAACCCACAGGATAGTGGGGCGGCAGTCAGAAGGCTTTATTACCCAGGGAGACAACAACAATATTCCGGACAGCCAGGCTGTTTCACCAGGACAGATTAAGGGGGCCCTTGTCCTGGTGATTCCGCAGGCAGGAACCTTTATCCTGTTCCTGCAGACGCCCAGGGGCATTTTGCTGCTGACAGTTTTCTGTATACTGGCCCTGTTTCTGCCTGATATATTGAAATACCTGATTTCTCACGGAAAGGGGGATGCTGATTGAAGAAACAACTGACAATAGGACGGATTGTCTCTTATCTTTTTTGCCTGTCTTTGGTATGTATGGTTGTGTTCGGTGTATCGTATGCCAGATATACAACTTCTGTGAGCGGAAATGCTTCTGCATGGACGGCGGCAGTGGCGATGGATGGAAAAATCACTACTACGCAGGTAGATGTCAGCGGAATGCAGCCGGGAGATAAAAAGGAAATTTCTTTTCAAGTCATCAATTTTTCCAACGATAAGGTAAGTGAAGTGGCACAGAATTATGCGATAACGGTAAAAACGGCGGGGAATCTGCCGTTTACATTTACATTAGAGCCCGTCTCCCCGGGGACAGCGGATATAAACAGTAAAGCAGGATGGGCAGGTGATATGAAGGAAACGGGTGATGTGTGGAAAACAGAGATATCCGGTTTCCTGCCTGCCGCGGAACAAACTACCCACTCCTATAAACTTTATATTGAATGGCCAACGAAAGCCAATGAGCCAAAATATGCAGATGAAATTGATGTGGTTACTCTTATAATACATGCGGAGCAGGCAATGCCAACCGCATCCTGACCGGAAAAGGTGGTGATATGGAATGAAAGGTTATTGGTCACGTCAAGGAAAAATAAACAGAAAGCAAAAGGGTCTGCTGCTTATTGCCTTTGTTTTGACAGCGGCTGCTCTTATCACCGGACTTACAGTGGCAAAATATGTTCATCAATGGGAAAGCGACCCCGCTCTGGCCAGTACAAAAGAGTTCTATTTCACCAGCGATTTGCTTAAAGAACCAGAAGAAAAAGCTTCATATGAACTGTATAGCTGGGGTGATGGAATAAAAATCAAGCTGCAGAATTTTGAGGATCAAAAACGGTTCTCTGAAATTGATATTGCTTTTAAAATTACCAGCAATGATCTTAATGGAAGTGCTAATGGAAATATAGAAATAGAAAAAAATACAGATAATACAGGGAAGATTACCGGAAGTGCTGCTAATGCACAAACTATCATAGTTAAGCCGGATGGAGGGGCCAAAAGTGTAACGGTCACAGCAGAGTCCACGTCCCCGTATAAAAAAACACTGACGGCCAGCTTTACGCTGAAAGATACAACCGAACCCCGGTTTCAGGTTATAGATTCTGCGGGAAAAGCTGCTGCAGAAATGATTATTAAAGGCAGCAGTACAACGCAGACATTTACATTGAGTTGGAACAGTGCGCAGATGGCACCGGACAGAACAAATCCCCTTTTGACATTTGATAAAAATTCCGAGTCAGGAGGTGGGACGACAAGTTCGGCAACAATTACGATTCCTGCCAGCGGAAGCTGCAGTATTTTATTATTTAAGAAAGAACCTGTTGCTGATTATAGTGTGAAGGAACAGGACATAGTGAATAACCGGATATCTTTGGAGATTTTCGAATAGGAAGGAGCAAATCATATGAACAGAAATTTAAATAAGATCAGGACAGTGACAAAAAAGTTATTTTGTGCCCTTCTGACAGTATGTCTTCTTCTTTCCTCTATAAATGTCAATGAAATTCAAACATTTGCAGCAGAACCGGAAAACATCGATGAACCTATCGTAAGCGGAGATGAAACCATACAGGAGGAAGCTCCAGCAGAATTAGAGTCAGAAGGAGAAAATGGTGACAGCACTGTATCACCTGCAGATACCCCGCAGAGTAATGAAAACGATGGATCGATGCTGCCGGAGACATCCGGTTCAGGCAGTGAAACTATATCGGGCAGCCCGGAAGACAGCGAAGAAGCAGCACCACCGGCATCGGAACCTCAGGATAACAGCCAGGATGCATTAAAAAATGATTCGGAAGACGGGGAGATATCTGTACTCGCGGCTCCGGAAAACCAGACGGATAGTGAAAGCCTGGCGGCGAAGATAGGAAATGTCTCCCTTGTGAATGAAGGAGAAGAAGCAGTTGCTGATCAATGGATGTTTGATGAAAGTCGAACGTTGGAGATATCCGCAGATTTTACCGGCGTTACCGGCGATAGAATTCTGAAGATTGAATTGCCGGTGGGAATGGTTTTTAATACGGGAGGCTATCCTACAAAGGAAACAGATCCTGGTCAAATTGAATTAAGTGAATATCAACCGTGTGATATGCCATATGGATATAATAAAGTTCCTCAAACAGGAACAGGTGGAACATTGACATATACAATTAAGTCTACTGTAAACACGGTAAACCTTAAAATCCTGATTTCATATGACGAACAGCTTTGGAATAAAGAGGCTGGAGGCTATGTTACCGGAGCAAAGAATGAAGATGGATATGCAGTACCTGTTAAAGTGACAAGGCAGGTTGGCGAAGAAACGGCAGTTAAAGTGCTGTCCGAAGTGAAAGCATATAAAGGAGATGACGCGAAGCATACATATAGTGCGACTTACAATGAAAATCCTAGTCTGACGAGTAAAAAACCTCTTAACAAATCGGTTTTGGTCGGGCTGCATTACATATATAATGGCCGCGGTGGTGCTGATATTAACAGTACACCTGCAAAGTATTGGAAGAAGGTAATATTAACGCAGGAGGCACCTTATAAATTAGGTGAAGAAAAGGAGAAAATATATGCAGAATATGCTGATGGTCTTTTAATCTCTTCACCGAAAGGAGGTGCCGTATCATATGACGAAAATACACATAAAACTACAATAACGTGGAAAAATGTTATGTGTAGTTATAGTGAGCCCACAATAAATGGATGCTATAAATTCTCTTCAGAAAAGTTCAATGCAGGGGATGTGATTTATTATCCTCATCCTGAAGTTATAGCACAGGGGTTATATGGAGAGGAAAGAGCACTTTATAATGCAGATAAGTATTCAACTTTTACCATTGGAAAGGGAGAAGAAATATCAATTAAACAGAATACTTCCGCAAAAAAATTTCCGAGAGCGGCACACAAGGAGGTTAGCTATCAAACTGCCGATTTCTTACTGTCGAATACAGGAAGTGAAGATTCTGCTGAAAAAAAGTTTACCTATACTTTTACAGGGGATAAAGGTGTGGGAGTATCTTCCATGCGCCTTATCATGCCCAAAAAAGAGGACTGTATTTTAGAAAATAACTTGGTGAAAGTGTCATATACGGTAATGAATGAAAGGGGGGAGAATATTTCCGCAGAGACATATAGTAGCGTGCAATATGTGGAACCGTCTCTCAGTGAAAATTCAGGAAAAACTGTCATTGTCTGTCGGGATGAAGAGATGGTCAAAAATAATTACTATTTCAGGGAAGTCACGTATAATGTAAAAATACTGCGGGCGGGTACTGATTATTTTACGCCTTCTTCTCCATTAACGAGTGGTGGTAATATTTACTGTAAATTAACCGGTGATAATGTGAATTTAAGTAATGACGAAGTATGTCTGACGGCCGAGCTTAAAGTTGAATCAGCAAAAAATGAAGATATGACAAAAGATGCCTATCAGAAAATAGAAATTAAGGCATCCGATGCAGAACAAACCACCACGATAGGACTAACTAATAAGCCATTATCAGGTAAAGAGACAACAATCGCAGCAGGCGGCACATTATCTTTAGAAGCAACCTTGTCTGTGAGCGACTATCCTTATCATGAGACTTCTTATATAGAAAAGCCTGTATTTTATTTTCGGCTTCCTAAGGATCTCTCGCTGGTAGAGGGTTCCTTGAAAATAAAACAGGGAACTGGTCAGCTAAATGCACAGCCGATTAGACAGACACCAATTGAGGAAGTGGATACGAATGGTAATAAAACCGGATATAGTATTATTCCCATAACATTTACAGAGATTGTGCCAATTGGGTATTACAGCGAAGCGTTAACTATGATAGGGGAAGAGTTGACGCTGTCTTACACGCTGCAGGCTTCAAAAGACACTAACAATATAAGTGCGTATAATTTGCGGGATATTGTGTGTGTTGGAGTCCAAGATATAGAAGTAAGTAATGTGAACAGTGGGTGGAATCCCTACAATTCGGATTATCAAATAAAGGATGGGTTAAATAAAGGAAAGAATGGATATTGTGCAACTTATAAAAAAGATTTCCCGACTGTATTTACCGTTCAGGCAGCAGCACCTATGGTTGAATTTTCTGCTGAAGTGAAAGATCACAGTGCTTCTGATACAGATTATGGAGAAGAAATGACATTCCTTGGAAACGAGGGTGTCTTTGATTACCGTATTACCTTCAGCAATCCGTACGGAGGAACTGTAGACGGAAGTAAATTTTATTATTTGATCCAGTTACCTAAAAAGGGTGAAAAACTTTCACCGCATCTGACAAGTAATAGTGCACAACCTGATTTTAACTTCTCATTGAACGGTCCTATGAAACTAAAAAGTGAGTTTTCTGATTTGTATGAAGTTAGATATAGTTATGATGTTCCCGGTGACGGTGCGGCAGAAGATTTTTATAACAATGGTAAGGCGGACTATTCTAATGCAGGCGGTTATTCCACTTATTATACGGAGGAGGAAATAACCAGTCGGAAGAATGGTTGGAGTGAAATCCGCAGTATAAAACTGATCGTAAAAGAAAATGAGAGCCAGCGGGTGATTCCCGATAGTGAAAAGTGTACAATTACTCTGGAGAATGTAACGTGGAATGTACAAGGTGCTTCGGAGAATACGACATTTAATTGGTCAGCCTGCGGATTGCAGAGATATGACAAAGGAGAACAGGCTTCAGAAGGACATACGCCCACGAACCCAGTTACCTTTCATATTCATCCCTATACAATTGAGTCAAGTGCTACTCTTACTGCTGTGAAAGAGGGGAACAATCTTAAGGGAACCACCAAGACCGTGGATATAACCATTCCTGCTTATAAAGAATCAAAAAATTTAAAAATTAAATCTGTAAGTTTGAGTGAGGATACGTTTAATTTAGTGACTTCCGACGCTATTAACAATAACAAGGGTAATAGCGGGGGGGATACAGAACTTTGGGGAGATAAAAACTTTGCATTGACAGCCAAACTGAATGGAGGCAGCGGAGTCGATATAGTAAAAAAAGAGCAGCCGATAGAAATTGGTTCAAGCACAGCAGGTAAAATATCGTCCCTCACATTAACATTAGGTCACACCGATATAATGTCCACGAATTCGAATGTAGGAACAGTTACGGTTGTTATCGGAGATGATAATGTAATAATTACAGAAGCAATCACGATACGAACCATTGGAACAGAAATGAATACAGACGATATAACGGGTACTATACAGCAGGGGAAAAAGTTTATTAATATAACGGATGATAATTCTAATATAGCCATTACATCAGATAGTTCAGTGAGTGTTCAGTTCAATGTTAAGAATTATCTGCATACCAGTTATGATCCCCCTTATATTAAGGGTGATTTTAAAAAAGGGACTTCATTAATTTTAACGGATAATACAAACAGCAGGGAGCCGAACTATTATTTCTATAAATGTGAGAGTGGAAAAGATGATATAGGGTTATCGGAATTTACCAGTATGGGTGATGAAAATGTTAAGCTTGACTATAAAGAGATACCTGTAGATGCAGTGCTAAATTTTGTTGTGGATTATGCACAGATGGAACAGGAGATAAACGTGTCAACTTCACAGAATTTAAGTCTGGTTTTCCCCCAAAAAAGTGGCGAAGCGACAGAGAAACGAAAAGTAACTAAGACGTGGAGTCTTACACCAAAGCGGGAATTTACGATAAACGGCGTGAAGCAAGATCTTTCTATGCAAAGTATAGGAAGTGTCACCTTTTCCGGTAACGTCGCCAGTCAGATACTTTCAGGTAATGATACTTACCACGCTTCCGATTATATTACCTTATCCATTGCTTTATATGATGAGAATGGCACGGCAACGGTTAACTTTCCGGCAGGCGCATCTGTTACAGCCAATAATACTACTACCGGTACAGCGGAGAATAAAGGCCTTCTCTCGTTGGGGCGGGTCAATGCAGGTAATACGCCATTTTCCATAATCCTCAAAACCACAGACTGGGGGCTGGATCCGGGGAACTATATGATGAAACTGGAATTATACTGCTCCAGAGCGGAAGGATATATCTCCTCTGTCTCGTCCACGCCGGAAGCAGAAACGACCGTAATGCTGACGATAACTGAGAACCCTTCCTATGGATTAAAAGTAAAATTGGCAGAGGGCAGCAGCAGGTTAATAAATCCCGGAGACAGTGTAAAATTCCAATTGGATTGTAAAACAGGGGAAGGTGCTGTGTTCAGTGCTGGCCTGTATAAGAAGGAAAACGGAAATTATAACAATACTGCCATGTTTACATGGCAGGAGAGTGACTTTAAAAAGAATACAGAAGGCAGCGAATATGAAGCAACCCTTACAATCCCTGACACTGTAAAAAAGGGCACGACTTACCGCATCATATTCCGGATGCAGAACGGTGACACAGTAACCGAGGTTCCATACAACATTATGATAAAGGAATGAAAGAAAGCCGCCAAAATAAACAGAAAAAGGAACCGGACACCAGTTGAAGCAACTGGTGCCCGGTTCCTTTCTTTATAGGGTATGCATGACAGATATTTAAGCTAATTTCATTATGATGCCAGCTCTTTTGCTTTCTGAGCTGCGGATGCAGCGTCAGCTGTGTAAGCATCAGCACCGATTTCATCAGCGAATTCCTGTGTAATAGGAGCGCCGCCAACCATAACTTTGATATTGCCGCGGAAATCCTGAGCATTTAAAGCTTCAACAGTAGCTTTTAATGCCGGCATAGTTGTGGTCAGAAGAGCAGAACATCCAACAATCTTAACGTCCGGGTTAGCTTTGACAGTTTCAATAAATTTCTCTGTCGGTACATCAACGCCTAAGTCGATAACTTCAAATCCGGCACTCTCGATCATCATGGCAACAAGGTTTTTACCGATATCATGAAGGTCACCGGCAACAGTTCCGATAACCATCTTGCCGCATACGCCAGCGCTTCCGCTTGCCAGATGTGGTTTCAGAACCTCAACACCTTTTTTCATTGCACGTGCTGCAACTAACATTTCAGGAACGAAAATCTCGTTGTTTTTGAAACGCTCGCCTACAACGCCCATTGCGTCGATCATTGCGTTTAATACGTCTACAGCCTGGCATCCGTCATCCAGTGCTTCCTGAACTAATCCACCAACCAGTTTTGCTTTTCCAGCAGCAACAGCATCTGCAACAGCCTGAATCTTACTCATAATAAATTCCTCCCATTTCTTAAAAAATATATTTTATAGTTTTTTATTTCCCTTTTCAGTAATTCCATTCCTCAACACGAACACCATAAATGTTAATTCTTCGGAGCAGGTCCGATCAGTCCTTCACGGTAAGCACCGATGTATTCCATACAGAAATCATCTTCGCCCATAAGTGCCTCTGTAGCATATACAAGACCCAGCATATCTCGGTTCGTGGGGTCCATGATGGCACTGTCAAGTCCTGCGTTCATAGCCAGGATCATAAAGCCGTAGTTGATCAGCTTACGAACCGGCAGATTGAAGGATATGTTGCTGATAGCAGCAGTAATATGAATCGTCGGGTACTGTTTACGTACAGTTTCGATTACCTCGATGTTCATGGCAATACCGTCCTCGGAAGTACACAGCATCTCTACCAGCGGGTCAATGTGAAGACGGTTTGGATTGATGTTGTATTCTTTTGCCTTTGCCATAATATTGTCAAATACACGGAGACGGTCAGCTGCGGATTTGGGGATTCCTGTATCGTCACTTAAAAGTGCAATGACTTCCCAGTCTTTGTTCTCTTCCATTGCCATGATCGGGAAGATGGTGTCAATCTTGTCGCCCTCTCCTGATACGGAGTTGAAGATACCCGGTCTCTTACAGAACTTATAAGCTTCTTTTAAAACTGCGGTACTGGGACTGTCCACGGAAATCGGAAGATCTGTAACTTCCTGGATGCAATCGATCATCCATTTTAAAGTTTCAACTTCAATCTCTTCCGGAACGGAAGCACAGCAGTCTATGTAGGTGGCATTGGCAGCGGCCTGCTTTCTGGCACGGTCTTTGATGAATTCCGCATCCCTCTCAGCGATGGCTTTTGCAACTGCCGGTATGGAACCGTTGATTTTTTCCCCAATGATTATCATTTTTGCAAAACCTCCTGTACAAATTTATAACTCTATTGTACCAAAATGCGCAGAAAGTACAAGCCGCAAAAAGGGGGGATTTTTCAAAGGTTTTCCTACAAAGTGTAGGAAGAGAGAAAACCCATAAAAATGCGGTAAAACAGGAAAATACCTGAATCTACCGCATTCAAAATGGTTAAAAAATTGTCAATCCGGCGGAAGGACACTTTTCCGCACTACCAGCTCCACGGGAAGGTGGATTGCCTTCTCCGCCACCTTCTCTCCGGAAAGCAGCCGGAACAAGAGTTCTGAGGCCAGTTCTCCCTTTCTGGCAATGTCCTGATGCATGGTGGTCAGCTTGGGAATACAGAACTCCGCGTAAGGATTGTCATCGAATCCGCACACAGAGATATCCCGGGGAACATGGCAGCCGTGTTCGTTCAGATAGCCAATCACCTCAAAGGCAAGCTGGTCTGCCGTACAGAACAGTACATATTTTTTTCCTGCCAGCGCCAGGAGGGAATTGTACTGGCTGTCTCTGCGTCTCTTCTGCGTGTCAAGTACCATGTGCCATTGTTTTTCAGTGCTTATGCCGTGTTCTTTCAGAGCGGCTTTGGCGCCTGCGGCTCTCAGAGCAGAGGAGCCTATCTTGGCATCTGAGATTACAATTATATTGGAAAAACCTGTGTTGATGAGGTAGTTTGCCATCTGCTTCCCCGCGCCGATGTCATCCAGGGTGACATGATACCCCTGGTCGGGCAGTGAGGCGGTATCTTCCATAAAAGTGTCGATTCCCACCACCGGGCAGTCCACCAGGGAACACAGCTTGTCATAGTTGGTCTTGGACAGTGTCACAGCAATGATTCCCGCCACGTTCCAGGAAAGTGCTGTCTTGAAAATATTGTCAAGGTTCCGGTCTATATACAGCATCATATAGTAGCCGGCCCTTCGTATCTCTTCCTCCAGCACACCGATGGTCTGGCTGTAGAACGGATCGCCGACGGTGGTCTGGGTGTAGCGTTTTGTGGTATGGATCACCACAATGATCAGCCTGGTCTTGCCTTTTGTCAGAGCTTCCAGCCCCATCTTGGGCACGTAATTGTGCTCCTTCAGAGCCTGCTGGATACGTTCCACGTTCTCTTTTGACACCTTGCTGGTGCGGCCGTGGATCACGTTGGCAACCGTGGTTGGGCTGACATTCATTATATTTGCTATTTCTTTTATCGTTATCATACGGTTACCCCCAAATTCTGACAGCCTGCGCTGTCTGTTACAGGAAAGTTTTTGTCTGAATGTGACATAAGTAAAGTATCGTTTTTTACTTCTATTATAGGATAGCAGAAATTATCAGAATTGCAAGAGGTTGTCAGAAAGTTCATCTATTTGTCAGATAAAAAGAAAATGGGAATGTGTAATTTGATGGCTGTACAAAGATTAGTTGTGTGCAAAATGTATAAATGAACAATGTTTAAATTATATATTATGATGGTTTTATATAAAACCTATTTACAGATAATGGGCATTGTGCTAATGTTTATTATATCAATAGAGGTGTTGCACAACACTAACAGCCAGGATGCGACATTTTATGTAAGTATCGTAAAACACCAACAAAAGGAGGAAAAAAGAATGAAAAGAAAAATTGTAGCAGTAATGCTGAGTACAGCCATGGTATTTGGTCTGGCAGCGTGCGGTGGCGGAAATGATAAGGAAGCCACCACAGACGCAGGCAGTGAGGACAAGCAGGAGGCCGCAGACAAAACAGATGATGCGGACAAAGCTGATGACGCGGGCAGTGACGCCGAGAACGAGACAAAGGAATCAACAGCAGAAGGTGACCGTGAAGAGATTACCCTGTTCCGTTCTGATGATGGCAACGGCGCTGTGGAAGCGGTGATCGAGGGTTTTGAGAAATCCCAGAACAAATATAAAGTGAAATGGGTGACCGCCTCCAACGACACAGACCAGACAAGAAGCCAGCTGAACACAGCGTTCTCAGCGGGAAGTTCTGAATATGATCTGGTTTCCATTGATACGGTCTGGGCTGGTGATATGGCTGCAGCAGGTTATATCGAAGCTCTGGACAGCTACATGATGAAGGCAAAGAGAAGTCCGGCGAATTACAACAAAGGTTCTATTCAGGCAGGTACATACAATGCAAAGACTTATGCGCTGCCATTGTACCCTGACTTTGGCGTTATCTATTTCAGAAGTGATATTGTATCCGAGGAGGATGCAGCCAAATTGAGAAGCGGAGATTTCACATGGGATGACCTGCTTGCTATGGCAGAGACATACAAAGGCCAGGGCGGAACCAAGACCGGATTTACTTTCCAGGCGAATCAGTATGAAGGACTTGTCTGCAACGCAAACGAGTATACTGCTAACTTTACAGATGTAAAAGGCGGACTGGAATCCATGAAAAAGATTGTTGATTCCGATGCAACTCCGGATGATATTTTGGTATATCAGGAATCAGAAGCTGCTAACAGCTATGTAAACGGTGATACGGTATTTTCACGTAACTGGCCGTATGTATGGGGTCTGCTTGGGGCAGAAGGCGCTGCAGTGACACAGGATCAGACAGATATCGCACCAATTCCGGGCGGTTCCTGTATCGGCGGATGGCTGCTGGCTATGAATGCAAAGAGTGAACATAAAGACGGTGCGTGGGAATTCCTGGATTACTTTACATCCCTGGAAGGACAGAGGATCTTCTGCAGCAAGGGTGGATATGTGCCCGGATTTAACGATGCATTGGAAGATGCAGACGTAAAGGCAGCGAATCAGCTTCTCGGTAAAGAAGGCTTCATGAAAGCCCTGGAAAATACAATTGCAAGACCTTCCTCAGACAAATATGAGGAACTATCTGATGCACTGCAGATTTCCATCCACAAATTCTTATCAGGAGAATCAGATTTGGACGGAACCACCACAGAAGTGGAAGGTCTGTTGAAACAGTAACCGTGATCAGGCACCCGCATGGGTGCAGGGGGATTCATTGAGTAAATGGGTGTCGTATATATCTGTAGTTTAATACGGCACCCTTGTTTTATTCGCAGCAATCAAAAGGGGTCTTGCAACCGCTTTTATTGTCGGGAAAGAGGGAAGATTATGATTAAAAGAATGACGTTTAAACAGTTCCTGTTCATTCTTCCGCTGTTGATTTTTATTGGCATATTTTCCATATATCCTATTGTTACATCTCTGGTGTATACACTGTTTGATTACCGTACCAATGATCAGCAGTACAATAGCTTTTATATGTCTGAGCAGCTGAATGAGGAATTGTTTGCACAGGACCTTGGTTATGTTAGCTGGTTTATAGAGACGGATATGGCTACAGAAGGACTCAGCAGCGAGGATGTAGCAGAGTTTGAGGAAATAAAGGCAGAGGTAGATGAACTGCTGACGACGTATGAGGGATCTAAGGGCGTAAAGAAGGTTTCATCTGATACGATCAAAGAAATACAGGCATTCAATAAAGATATCAGGGAAAGACTCAGCGATATCTACGACAGGAATGCGGATCTGGAGATGTATAACAGAGAGGGTATGCCGAAGATTTTGGATGACATGGATAACTGTGTGGTGGCATCTAACTTTATCGGTTTAAAGGGATTTGCTAAGTTATTTACAGATACAAGATTTTATAAGGCACTGCTTCATACACTGTTGTTTACGGTTATATCTGTGGCGATTGAGCTGGTGATAGGCATGATACTGGCATTGATTATGGATAAAGCAATCAAGGGTATCGGCGCTGTTCGAACGATCGCATTGATTCCTTGGGCGATTCCTACGGCAGTATCTGCCATGATCTGGAGTTATATGTATGACGGCAGCTACGGTATTATATCAAAGATATTTTCCGTTATCGGGCTGATACCAAAGCAGTCAGCCATGCTTCTGACGGCAAATGGAGCCATGACATCTGTTGTAATATCCGATGTATGGAAAACGGCGCCGTATATGGCACTGCTTCTTCTGGCCGGCCTGCAGATCATTGACAGAGGTTTGTATGAGAGCGCATCTATAGATGGTGCAGGACCTTTTAAAACATTTTTCAGTATTACTCTTCCGCTCATTAAGCCAAGTCTTTTGGTAGCGCTTTTGTTCCGTACTATGGATGCGTTCCGTGTATATGACTTAATTGCAATTTTAACAGGAGGCGGTCCCGGGAACGGTACAGAATCCCTTTCCGTGTACTCGTATAAGCTGATGTTCAGCCAGAGTAATTATGGATATGGTTCTGTGGTGGTTATGGGAATGGCAGTCTGTGTTGCCGTTATAGCTGTGATTTACGTGAAGGTTTTGGGCGCGGAAGTCATCAATAATGATTAGAGGGGAGGAAGGAAAATGAGTAAAAATAAAACATTTAATATTGTCTGCTGGATTTTCGTGGTAATTTTTCTGATGATCACAATATTTCCTTTCTTCTGGATCTTGATCAGTTCTTTTAAACCGGAATCGGAAATTTTCGGAGCAAATGCTTACCGTATTATAGCAGAAAATCCCACACTGGAAAATTACAGGACGGTTATTGTAGAAAAAGGAATGCTCCGTGCTATTGGCAACAGCTTTGTTATGTCGGCAGCTACTACGTTTTATGTTGTAATTGTGGCATCTATGTCAGCTTACATTATCTCCAGATTTAAGTTCAAGGGAAAGGCTCTGCTTATGGGACTGATACTGGCAGTGGCCATGTTCCCGCAGATGATCGTTGTAGGGCCTATTTTTAATATGTTCTATAAACTGAAGATTTTGAATACATACTGGGTCTGCCTGGCATATTCCACAATCACACTGCCGAGTGCTGTGTGGATTATGGTCGCACACTTTAACCAGGTACCGCTGGCGCTTGAAGAGGCGGCAAAAATTGACGGCTGCTCCACATGGGGAATGCTCTGGAGAATCATATTCCCGATTGCTGCGCCGGGCGTATTTACCACGGCAATTATGAGTTTTATTTCTGCATGGAATGAGTATCTGCTGTCCTGTACCTTGAATATCAATGAGAATATACAGACAGTGCCGGTACGTCTGAGTTATCTGAAGGACCAGTTTACGGTGTTCTGGAGCCAGATCGCGGCGGCCACAGTTGTGGTAGTCATACCGACACTTCTGATTGTTCTTCTGTTCCAGAAGCAGATCGTTGCCGGTATCTCAAATGGAGCGGTAAAAGAATAACAGAATTTTGAGAGGAGAACAGCATGAATAAAGCATGGTGGAAAGAGGCGGTTGTTTACCAGATATATCCCAGAAGTTTTATGGATTCCAACGGAGACGGAATCGGGGACCTGCAGGGCGTGATCAGCAGGCTGGATTATCTGAAAGACCTGGGGATTGACGTTATCTGGATGTCTCCATGTTACAAATCGCCCAATGATGACAATGGATATGATATCTCTGATTACAGGGATATCATGGATGAGTTCGGAACCATGGGTGATTTTAAGGAAATGCTTGCAGGCATCCATGAGAGGGGCATGAAGCTGGTGATGGATCTTGTTGTGAACCATTCTTCAGATGAACATCAGTGGTTTGCGGAATCCAGGAAATCCAGGGATAACCCGTACAGGGATTATTATATCTGGAGAGACGGCAGGGATGGGAGAGAGCCCAACAATTGGACCTCATATTTCTACGGTCCCGCGTGGGAGTATGATAAGACCACAGACCAGTATTATCTGCATCTGTTTTCAAAGAAGCAGCCGGATCTGAACTGGGAGAATCCGAAACTGCGCAGTGAGATTTATGATATGATGAAATTCTGGCTGGATATGGGATGTGACGGCTTCCGTATGGATGTTGTGAGTCTGTTTTCAAAGACACCGGGGCTGCCGGATGGAAAACCGGCGGAGATCACCGGAACAGAGCATTTTCAGGACGGGCCCAGAATTCATGAATTTCTGCAGGAGATGAACCGGGAGGTTTTATCAAAATATGATATTATGACAGTGGGTGAGACACCGGATGTTCCCCTGGAACATGCCCTTCGCTATGCCAATAATGAGGGTACAGAGCTCAATATGGTTTTCCAGTTTGAACAGAACGCGCTGGACTGCGGACCTGAGCGTTACAGTTATCGGAAAGTGCCGCTGCCGGAATTAAAGGCATGCTTCAGCAAATGGCAGACGGTTCTCCAGGATAAGGCATGGAACAGTTTGTACTGGACCAACCATGACCAGCCAAGAACCGTGTCCCGCAGGGGAAATGACGGGCAGTACCGCAAAGAGAGCCAAAAAATGCTGTACACTATGCTTCTGACCATGCAGGGAACCCCGTATATTTATCAGGGCGAGGAAATCGGAATGACAAATGTGCATTTTGATTCCATTGAGGATTACAATGACATAGAGGTAAAAAATCTCTGGAAAGAGCGTGTTATCAACGGCAGCGCGGACCCGGAGGTTCTGCTGGATGCCATCAGGTTCCGTTCCCGCGATAACGCAAGGACTCCCATGCAGTGGGATGACAGCGAGAATGCCGGATTTACCACGGGAACACCGTGGCTGAAGGTGAATCCCAATTACAAGGATATCAATGTGAAGGAAGCGCTGGAAGACCGGGATTCTATTTTCTATTATATGAAAAGGCTGATTCAGATGCGGAAGGCAAATGAGGTTGCTGTGTATGGAGATTTCAGGGAATATGAGCCTGAGAATGAGAGTCTTTATATATATGAAAGAAATTATGAAGGCAAAAAGATGTTCGTGGTGCTGAATTTCACGGAGAATGAAGTTCCTTTCCATATGCCTGAGGGGCTGGATGCAGGTAAGGCTGTGCTTGTGATTGATAATTATAAGGGAGAGGAAGCACTGGAGGAGCGGATGATGCGGCCATATGAGGCGGCTGTATATGTTATGTAAACTTCTTGTGTATTGAGAGAGAAAAGGAAGGCGGTGCGGCGCAGGGCTGTACTGCCTTTTCTCATGATTTGAATTTCGTCGTATTGTCTAATTGTTATTTGGGGTGGGTTGTGATACACTTCTGATTAAAGATATCAATGAGCGTTCGCTCTTTAATTTCTAATCGGCATTTCGCCGTGAAACTCCATTGTTTAAAAGTATATAGCCGACAGAGCAGATATGGCTGATTTTGTCCGGGAAAGAATTACTGTCTTTTACAGCCTGATAAGTTATGATACAATAAAGGCAAATCACAGAGAGATTTTTTCCTGCATCAGGTATATTCTGTTCAGGAAAGGAGAATCTATGGAAACTGATAATTTCATAATGCTGCCCACTGTGGATTTTTGTTTTACAGAACTGATGAAAAACTGTATAGTGCGAAAAGGGTTTGTCGCTGCGCTTATAGGCATCCCTCCGGAGGAGATAGAGGAGACAACACTTCTTGAGGCATCTCTTGGAGGTGACTGGCCGGATGATAAGCTGGGAATTCTGGATGTCCATGTGCTGCTTGCGGACGGGACCAGGATGAACATAGAAATGCAGGTCAAATACTTTGAATACTGGGACGAGCGTGTTTTATTTTATATGGGAAGAATGTTTACGAGCCAGATAAAAAAGGGAGAACCATATAAAAAGCTGCAGAAGTGTATCCACGTAAGTATTCTGGATTTTATACATTTTCCGGATGATGATGAGTGCTACAGAACCATTCATTTTCGAGATGATAAGACGGGAAAAGTATATACGGATAAGATGGAGATTCAGATTCTGGAGCTGAAAAAGCTGCCTAAGGAAGTGCGTACAGGGGAGGATGTCATTTTGTGGATGAAGTTCTTCAGTGGAAAAAGCAGAGAGGAGTTTGAGCGCGTGGCAAAAGCAAACGAATATCTCAATGAAGCATATAATACACTGAAGACTATGAGTGCGGATGAAAAGAAGCGGCTGGAGTATGAGGCCAGGGATAAGGCTTTGAGAGATTATAACTCGCAGATAAGCAGTGCAGAAAGAAGAGGGGAGGAAAGAGGCGAGGAAAGAACCCGTCAGGTGTTTAAGCTGTATATGCAGGGGGAGACCCCGGAGGCGATTGCAAAAATCTGCGGAATACCGGTGGAAAAAGTCAGGGAAATTATACAGTAAAACTACCGGGGATGTAAAAATCCCCGGTAATTGAGTCCGGCCTGCCGGATTGTAATTATTTTGGTGTATTCAAATCTTTATAACACACATCTTCAAACGGAAGATAGATCCGTTTCCGTTCCAGGGAGGACAGATAGATTCCTTTTACCATTTCCAGCGTTTTCCTTCCCTCCATGGCGTCTATGGTAACCGGACGGTCATAGAGTATGGAATCATAAAAATCCCTGAGCTGCAGGTGGTGGCTGCTGCCCCAGTAATCCGGTCCCACATTGGTTGTCTCATAGGTGTTCCGGATCTCTGTGTAGCATCCGTCAGCCTCATAGAAGCCCATATCCTGGATCAGGCCGCAGCGTCCCTTTTCGCCCTGGAATTCAATGGTGATGGGGGCGTCTGAGGCGTAGGAATTGCAGGCATAGAGGTTGTAGATGCAGCCGTTTTTAAACTGTATGGCAGCTTCCGCGGCATCCTCCACACGCACGGTATCGTGGCAGTGGTTATGTACGCTGCCCTCAATCCATTCAATGTCACTTCCCAGCATATAGCGCACCCGGTCCATGCTGTGTATGGCCTGGTCTATGAGTACGCCGCCGCCTTCTCTGTCCCAGGTGCCTTTCCAGTCACTTCCTTCATAATAAGTGTGCGGGCGGTTCCAGGTGAGATAGGAGCGGGCAGAGAGGATGCGTCCGAAATATCCGGCGTCCATGAGTGCTTTCAGCTTTTCCACACTTTTTGTATACCGGGTCTGGAATATAACGCCGAGCTTTTTGCCGGTACGCTGCTGTGCCTCCATCATCCTGTCTGCGTCCTGCAGGGAGACAGCCACCGGCTTTTCTGTCAGCACATGAAGTCCGGCCTCCATGGCCTTTACTGCCATGACCGGGTGCAGATAATGGGGAAGGCACAGGTGGATGACATCAATATCATACTGGAGGGCAGTCTCCAGGTCAGTACAGTAATGGCAGTTAAATTTCTCTGCAAAAGCCTTTGCTTTTTCCTCGTCAATATCTATGGCGCATACAAGCTCCACTTGATTAGAGAGACGGTTAAAGGCGTCCTCGTAGCAGACGGAAATTCTGCCGCAGCCCATAATTGCAGCTCTGAGTTTTTTCATTTCATACCTCCGTTTTATATGAGAAGACAGCGGATTTTTATCCGATGAAGAAGCTTCCGTCCATCTCCTGTGTAAAATTATAGTGAATATCAAAAAAATACTTCATAGCACCGTTGTACAGGGCGCTGGAATCCAGAAGGCTGTAACGGACGCTGACGGAATCTACCATGCGGCGGAATCCTGTGGTGCGCAGACATTCCTGGATCTCCTGTAAAAATACGGGGCCAAGGTCCTTCCCTTTTCCTCCGATGATGATCAGCTTTGGGTGCACCATGCAGATCAGATTGCACAGTGCCAGGGAAAATTCATCTGCGATATCCCGTATTACCTTGCGGGAGACCACATCCCCATATACACTGGCCTGGCCCAGGTCAGCGTATGTGACAGCAGTTGATTTTTTAAAGGCCGGGCTGCTTCCGGTCTGGGCAATTCTGTCCTTTAAGGAACCCTCACCGATCATCAGCTCCAGGCATCCCCTGTTTCCGCAGGAACACAATTTTCCTTTGGGGTTAATGGAGTAGTGTCCGAACTGGGTGTAAGATGCGCAGGCGTGTCCCAGCATTTCGTTTCGGATAAAGAGTGTGGCACCGATTCCTTTGCCGAAATTGATAAAAGCAAAATCCTTTTCCGAAATCTGTGTGTAGACTTTTTCCGCGTAAGCAAAGCAGGCTGTATCATTCAGGATGTTGACGGAAAAATCAGAGAAATTCCGCTGTATTTCGCCTACAAAATCTTTTTCGGGAAGATTCAGGGTAGTGGCGAAGATCTCGCGTTTGTCCGGGTCTATCATGGCGGGAACAACGATGCAGATTCCAAGGAGCTGTTCCTTCCGAATCCGAGTGAGCACAGTCTGTTCTATGTAATCCCGGCACAGGGGAATGTAGGCTTCCGGTGAGGAGGCTTCCATCTGCATGGGCAGGGAAGAGACCCCTGTAATATCCACCAGGGCTGCATTCAGCCTGTCCTCCTCCAGACAGAGGACTGCCACATAGTATTGCTCTGCGCGGAGAAGCAGGCTGTTGGGCTTCCGCCCCACAGTCGTGCTTCCGCCTGTTCCGGAATCATATACAAACTTCCGGGCAATTAATTCATCCACCAGAGAGGAGACAGCGGTTTTGCTCAGATGAGAGTCTTTGGAAAGCTGCGCTCTTGAAGTGCCCGGATTCTGGTAAATGGAATTGTACAACTGTTTTAAATTGGTATTTTTGATTAATTGTTGATTGACCAGTTTCATAATATCCTGCTTTTCCTTTGCTTTGTTATGATATCGCAGTAACGATTCGTTACCCTTTTGGTTACGTGCATTGCCGCGGTCTGCAGAGATGTCCGATGCAGTACTGCGGACCTTAAAATTTCGTTACTTTAAACATATCACAAAAAGGCATAAGGCACAAATAAATTCATTTTTCCGGGGCGTGCAAACCTGCCCAAATAGGCTGCAGGCGTATTTCAGCCGATATAAAAAGCACGCGGCCTGGGTTCCAGGAAGGAATAATAAGTGTCGAAAAAGTATTTCATGGCACCGTTTAAGTAGGCGTCGCTCTGAAGCTGGGAATATCTCACCCCTGAGAAATCCACCATTCTTCGGAATCCCACATCTCTCAGTGAATGCTGCACCTCCTCCAAAAATAATGTGCCCAGGTGCTGCCCTTTTCCTCCCAGAATGATCAGCTCGGGGTTCACGATGCAGATCAGGTTGCTGAGCGCGAGCGCGAGGTCCCGGGACATTTTCTGCAGAGTGTGGATGGCAGCAGGGTCTTTGTAGAGTGCTGCCTTTCCTAAATCTTCAAATGTGATGGCAGAACGCCCAAGAAGACAGCTTGTCTTCCCTGACTCCTCCAGACGGGCTTTTATCTGTGATTCGGAGAACATGGCCTCCAGACAGCCATGGTTGCCGCATATACATAAAGGCCCCCTGGGATTGACGGAATAATGGCCGAACTGGGTGACAGAACCGCTGGCTTTACCCAGCATGTTTCCTTCTATAAATATAGTGGCACCGATGCCTCTTCCGAAATTGATAAAAGCAAAGTTCTTTTCCCGAACCTGTGTATATATTTTTTCGGCGTAGGCATAGCAGGCGGTGTCCTCCAGAAGAGCTACCGGATATTCAGGGAAAGCAAAGCTCAGATCATGGATCAGATTGCCGCTTCCTCCGGGTCCGAGACTCAGGGTAGTGGAGTATATTTCATTGCGCACTGCATCTATCATGGCAGATACCACCACACAAATGCCCAGAATCCGCTGGGGATCGTATTTGGACAAAATGTCCTTATAGACGCAGGTCTGGGATAAGGAGATATAAGACTCCCCTTTTTTCAGTGTAAGCCTGGTACTGTACACGGATGTGCCTGCCACGTCCACCACATGTGCTTCGGCAATGTTGTCTACCCAGCTTATGACAATGACGAAATGCTGGTTGGTCCGGGCTTTCAGGCAGTTGGGTTTTCTGCCCACACAGTCAGAGTGGGAGGCACCTTCGTCGGCAATGAAGTCCCTCTCGATCAGCTCGTCAACCAGTGTGGACACAGTGGTCTTGCTTAGATGAGTCCGCCTGGCAAGCTCTGTACGTGAGATGCCGTTCTCAATGTATATGGAGGAGTACAGATGCTTCATGTTGGTGTTTTTGATTACCTGTTGTGTCAGAAGTTTCGTATGCTCACCTCCTTTGGGAGTTAATTGTAAAGTGGTATTATTAATTGCATGCTACCATAAAACGCGGAGATATGCAATATTATTTGTGAAAAGTTACACAAAAAGGGACTGAGATAGATAAAATTGTATAAAATGGTGAATAAAAGAGGAGGTTGGGGATGGTAAGGAGAATACTTTGCCTGGAAATAGTGGAAATAAATTGTAATGTCGCAGGAATAAATGAATATAAGGTGAAAAGTGCACAAAAAAGATTGATATAAAATGTTAAATATGTCTTAAATTACATTACAAAGCAATAAAAATTCAAAAACATATTGACATATACAACATCAAATGCTATTGTATAGCTATCAAATAAATAAATTTTACATTCGTAAAAAGCCAAAAACAGCTGAAAAGCAACAAGGCTTTTAATTTTAAAATTTATTAGTAAGGTCACTGGACAAACAAAAAGAAAAGAGGATGATGAGATGAAAGTGGGATTAATAGGATGCGGAGGAATGGGAACTACCCACAACCTGTCGCTGAAAGCACTGTCATCCAAGATGGATGTTGAGGTAACAGCTCTGGCGGACTGCAGACCTGAATTTCTGGAAAAGGCAGCAGAGCAATGGCCGGATGCCAGACTGTACAAGACAGGTATGGAACTTCTGGAAGCGGAGACGTTGGACAGCGTGCATATCTGCCTTCCCAGTTATCTCCACACAGAACATGCGGTGGCAGCCATGGACAGAGGGATCAATGTGTTCGTGGAGAAGCCGGTATGTCTGACGGAGGAGGAGGCACAGAAGCTTCTGGATGCCAAGGAGAGGAACCACGTACAGGTTATGGTTGGTCAGGTGGTCCGTTCCTTTGATGAATACCGGTATTTGAAAGACTGTTATGAAACCGGCAGATATGGAGAACTGAAATCCATTACCATGCAGAGAGTGAGCGGTGACGCCGCATGGGGATTTGAAGACTGGTTCCATAAAGAGGACAGAAGCGGTTCTGTTGTACTGGATCTGCATGTGCATGATCTTGATTTTCTCAGATATATGCTGGGAGAACCGGATTCCTTTGATGTGAGGGCAACGGCATTCTCCAGCGGAATGATCAATCAGATCTTTACTACATATGAATTCGGAAAAGTATTTGCAGTGACAGAGGGAATCTGGGATATCAGTTCGGCGCTTCCTTTTGAAGCAAGTTTCCATGCGTGTTTTGAGGATGCCAGCATAGTATTTCGAGGACGCGATGAGAAACCTCTGGCAGTTTATAAAAATGACGGCACGGTGGAGTATCCCGAGCTTGAGCGGGAATACGATGTAAAGGATGATTCTGCGGGAATCAACGTATCCAATCTGGGGCCGTACTACACAGAGATCAAGTATTTCATTGAGTGTCTCCAAAGCGGCAGAGAAGTGGAAGTTGCGCCTTTGGAAGAAGGCATCAAATCGGTTCGTCAGGGAATTGAAGAGTGGAGACGGGCAAAGGAATATGTGAACAGGAAATAAAAACAAATATATATTTCAAGGAGGAAAAAATTATGATGAAGAAAACACTGGCGGTTCTGATGACAGCGGCATTGGCAGCATCCTGCCTGACAGCCTGCGGTGGCGGCGGAAGCACAGAGGAGGCCAAGGGCGATTCCGGCAAGGACAGCGCAGACAGCGGGGAAGAGATTACTCTGAAAGTATTCGATGCTCATGCTTACGGCCTGGATGAGTATGCAGAGATGGCGAAAAAGTTTGAAGAATCACATCCCGGAGTTAAGATTGAGGTACAGCATGCTGCCAATGACAGCAATACACTGCTGCAGTCTCGTGTCAACTCAGGGGATATTCCGGATGTGTTTGACGTGGAGTCCGGAACTTCCGCACAGAAATACTATGAATATGCTTACGACTGGACAGATGAGAAAGACGTCCTGGATAAATTTAATGAGGCGGCTCTTGACACAGGAAAAGACGCTGACGGTAAGATCATGTCCCTGCCCTGGACATATGAGAACATGGGCCTGATCTACAACAAAGATCTGTTTGAAAAGGCCGGCATCACAGAACTTCCCAAGACTATGGATGAACTGGAAGCGGCCTGTGAAAAGCTGGACGCAGCAGGTATCACGGCATTTGCTCTTGCTGCAAAAGAGACCTGGGTACTGCAGCAGCTTTCCACACATTTCATGATGGACAAATCCCTGGATGCCAAGGGTGTTGTGGAGAAACTGAACAGCGGAGATCTGAAATTCAAAGATATGAAGAATTTCCAGAACATATTCCGTCTTCTGGATCTGGCTGTAAAATACGGACCGGACAAACCGCTTGAGGTTGACTGGGAGACATGTGAAAACATGCTTGCAAACGGCGAGGCAGCTATCATTCATATGGGTGACTGGTGCCAGTCCACACTGGATTCCTTCAACCCGGATGCGAACCTGGCATTCCTTCCCTGCCCGGTAAGCGACAATGCAGACGATGTAACACTGCTGTCCTCCTGTAACTGGACATACATTGTAAACAAAGATTCCAAAAACCTTGACCTGGCAAAAGAATATCTGGAATATATCCTGACATCTGAAGAAGGACAGAAATGGATGTGTGACGGTGTAGGCGCTGTACCGGGTGCAAAGACAGATATGGATGTAAAAGGTGCTCTTGCTAATGATGCGTCCACATACGTGGAAGAAGGCAAGACAAACGGTTGGATACACACAATTGAGCCGAATGGATATGCTGACATTGTAGGACCGGCACTGCAGGCTTATATGACAGGCGACATGACTGCAGAACAGGTAACGGAAGAGTTCCAGAACGGCTGGGTTGTACAGTAAAGTTGGAAACTGCGGCGGGGTAACGATAACCGGACGGGGCTGTTGCGGCTGCAACGGCCCCGTTTTTTAAAACAGGCGGACGGCATGGACTGCCGCTTTAGAAGGGGAAATTCGGAGGAATGAAAGTGAAAGGCAAAGGAAAAACAAAAGATTTATTGATTTTTGCATTGTTTGTATTTCCGGCAGTGGCATTTGTTCTTTTTTCTACAGATGTGCCGTTTCTGATGAATCTGTACTATTCGGTGTTTGACTGGAATGGAATCAGTAAGGATATGGAGTTTGTGGGACTTCAGAACTTTGTAAATATATTTACCAATGATGCACTGTTTTGGAAGAGCACTGCATTTACACTGAAATTTTCAGTGTTCTATGTTGTGATCGTAAACGTGCTCTCACTTACGGTAGCACTGGTTATGGCGAAAGAGAAGAAGAGCTCAAGTGTGGGACGTGCGTTTTATTATATCCCGTACATAATCAGTTTAACTGCCATCAGTTTGATCTGGAAATTTATCCTGGGTCCGGGATTTGAAGCGCTGTATCAGGTGACCGGATGGGAGATGTTTAACTGGAGCTGGCTTGGAACAGCAAAACTGGCGTTCTTTGTCGTGGTAATCATGACAGTGTGGCAGAATCTGGGATTTTATATGGTGAACTATATTGCGGGTATCATAGCTGTGCCGAAAGAGCTGATTGAGGCTGCCAAGATAGACGGGGCCAATAAGTTCCAGGTACTCAGAAAAGTGACAGTGCCCCTGATCATGCCGGCGGTATCGATCTGTATGCTTACATCCCTGACCTTTGCGTTCAAGTTATTTGACGTGATCATGGTATTTACAAAGGGCGGCCCGGCAAACTCCACGATTTCTGTGGCATACAACATTTACAAAGAGGCGTTTGTCAATAATCGGTACGGAATGGCTACCGCAAAATCCCTTGTATTTGTGGTATTTGTACTGATCGTAACAGTGATCCAGCTTAAAGTGACTAAGAGTAAGGAGGTAGAGGCATAATGAAAAAAGCGAGTAAAATCAGCGTTCTTTCCATTATTGTGTTCATTTGTTCCATATTCTGGCTGATGCCCCTGCTTCTGATTTTTATCAACTCATTTAAACCATATAATGATATGCTGCAGGAATTTCTGGCCCTTCCAAAGAGCTGGAGCCTGAATATGTATATAGAGACATGGACAAAGTTTGATTTCCCGTTATTGATCGGCAACACCCTTCTGTATACCATCTGTACAGTGCTGATCATCGCGCTCCTTGCGCCTATGGCGGCTTACAAACTGGCAAGAACGAAAGGAAAACTGTCAGGTGTCTGCTTTGTCCTGATCATTATCCCGATGATGGTGCCCTTCCAGTCCTACATGATCACCCTGACAAGACTGGTGGCAAACATGGGAATGACAGGAAGTAAGATAGGCTATATACTGGTAAGTACAGGACTCTGTATGCCGCTGGCTGTTTATATGATCCATGGATTTGTAAAAAATGTACCGATCGAGCTGGAGGAGTGTGCCTGCATCGACGGAGCCAGCAAGGTGAGAACATACTTTAACATCGTGCTTCCGCTGCTGAAACCTATCCTGACGACCGTTGTGGTTCTGGATACTCTGGCAACCTGGAATGATATCATCACCAACCAGTTGATCGTAGGCGGAAATGCTAAGGCAATGAACATTCAGAATGCGCTTTACATGCAGTTCTCCGCGCAGACAGCGGACTGGGAACACGCTCTTCCGGGTATCGTAATGTCCATGATCCCCAGTTTGATCTTCTTCGTGATCATGCAGAAACACATTGTGGGGGGAATTACGGCAGGAGCTGTGAAGGGTTAAGGAAAAGAAAGAGAGGTATTTTTTATGAGAGTAGGAGTTTTGATAGAGATTTTCCGGGATACGGATGTGGATGCCAAATTCGCGGAGCTGCGTTCCATGGGGATGGAGAGCTGCCAGCTTGTGTGCTGGGATAAGGAAATTATGAATCAGGAGACTGCAGATAAGGTGAATGCAGCTGCTGAGAATCACAAAGTAGATATCACGGCATTCTGGTGCGGCTGGGAAGGTCCGAGAGTATGGGATTTCTATGACGGTCAGCTTACCTTGGGCCTGGTTCCTGAGGCATTTCGTTTCGAGAGGGTGAAAATGCTGCAGAAGGGCATTACATTTGCCTCCATGATCCATGTAAAGGATGTGGCTACACATGTGGGATATATGCCTGAAAATCCTTATGACCCCAATTATGCAGGCGTTCTTGCGTGCCTGAAGGAACTGGTGAAACAGTGTAAGGAAAACGGACAGAACTTCCTCTTTGAGACAGGACAGGAGACACCGGTTACGCTGAAAAGAGCTATCCAGGACATTGAGAAAGAGCTGGGCAAAGGCAATGTGGGTATTAACCTGGACCCTGCAAACCTGGTAATGTACGGTAAAGCCAACCCTGTAGATGCTCTGGAGGTGTTCGGCGAGTATGTCATGGGTATTCATGGCAAGGATGGAAAATATCCTACAGACGGTCATATGCTGGGAGAAGAAGTGCCGCTGGGACAGGGTAAGGTAAACTACCCCGCGTTTGTGGCTAAACTGAAAGAGATCGGATATGCCGGAGATATCACCATTGAGCGTGAGATATCCGGTGAGGAACAGAAAAAAGATATTGTTATGGCAAAAGCGGTTCTGGATGAACTGCTGAAATAAAAAAGAAAAGACACCGCCTGCACGGCTGCATGATTTCCACAAGATACGGAACTGCGCTGCTGCAAAAAGGCGGTGTCTTTTTGTTTCGATTCATTTCTGCGGCGTCCCTTTTGCCGGGGGCGTCTCTTCTTTTTCCAGATAAGGCCGGAAGATACGGTACAGCAGGAAAGAGTCAATGTAGGCTGTGAGCGCAAAGCCGAAGAAGAACCAGCAGCACGCGTAAAGCGGCATCAGCTCAAGGTCCTGATAGGTCATGTACATAGGCAGAATCGTAATGACGGCAATGGCCAGCGTAGACGGAAAATGCATGAAGGCGAAGAGGAACGCGTTTTTCAGCAGTTTCCCGGCTGTGTTGGCAAAAGCGGCAATCACGGGAAAGATATAGAGCGCCACAATGACCAAAAGGCCCATAAGTGCCTCTGACATGTAGAGAAGAATTTTGCCGTAGGAGGATGCCCCCTGTGTCTGTATAAGAAAGCGAAGGTTCAGGATCAATATGACGCCTGCCAGCAGAATGCCAAGCCAGATTACCAGAGACTGGAGGAAATTTTGTTTAAACGCACGGAAAAATGTTTTGGATGTGCTGCTGTCATTTCCTTTGACCATACGAAGCGTGCAGTGATATAGCGCTGTTATGGCCGGCCCTATGGTGACAATGGGGATGCAGCAGACAATGAAAAGGAGATTGGCCACCACCAGGTCCCCGATCCTGCTGAGAAAAATGTGAACAACATTGTCTTCGTTTAAAAGATTCATAATTCCCGCCCTTTCTGATATGAACAATTTCGATGTGATTCTAAGGGCTATTCTAGCATTAAATGGTGAAGAATGCAATTGCGGTATGTAATTTTGAGTGAAATAATAGAAAAAACAGGAAAAATGTAAAAAATATGGAATAATGTTATATGTTTTAGACTTAATGTATTCTTGATATGTGAGAATAGACCCGTCATTGTGACGAAAACCACCAAAAGTATATGGAAAACAAAGCATATATAATAATTAAACTGCAAGGAAAAGCCGATGAAATCAACGAAAAATATAAAAATAGCACAAACATATAACATTATGACATATTATAAAAACATATAACCATTTAACATTATTCCATGTGCAACTATAATAAGGCTATCACTCAGATATACAGCAAAAACTGTTATTCTGACGAAAACTTTAATGCAAAAGGAGGAGCAAGTATGAAATTCAGAAAGGTAGCAGCATTATCACTGGCAAGCGTAATGGCACTTTCACTGGCAGCATGTGGAGGAAACAGCGGCGGAGACAGCAAAGGTACAGATGACACCGAAACAAAAACAGAAGGTGAGAAAACTGACGGCGAAAAGACAGAAAGCAGCAGCTCCAGCGGCGCAGAACTTTCCGTATCCATCTGGGATACCAACCAGGAACCGGGTATCAAAGAGATTCTGGCAGATTTCACAGAGCAGACAGGAATCAAGACAAAACTCTCCGTTGTAAAATGGGACGAGTATTGGACCATGTTAGAGGCAGGCGCACAGGGAGGTTCTCTTCCGGATGTATTCTGGATGCACTCAAACGAGAGCCAGAGATATATGTCCAATGACATGCTTCTTGATCTGACCGACAAGATCAAAGACAGTGATAAGATCGACCCGGAAAACTACCCGTCCGATATCTGGGGCCTGTATACATACGAAGACAAATATTATGCAGTTCCTAAGGACGTAGATACAATTGCTCTCTGGTATAACAAAGCAATGTTCGACGAAGCCGGATTGGAATATCCTACTTCAGAGTGGACATGGGATGACGTGACAGAAGCAGCTAAAAAGCTGACAAAAGAGGATGGCAGCCAGTATGGTATGGCATTGAGAAACGATAACAACCAGGCTGGTTACTATAACATGATCTATGATAACGGCGGAACGGTTATCAGCGATGACAAGAAAACATCAGGATGGGATGATCCGAAGACCATCGAAGCTATGCAGCAGCTGGAAGAGTGGATCAAAGCAGGCGTTATGCCTTCTATCGAGACCATGTCTGAGAACGGCGAAGATGTTCTGTTCCAGTCAGGCAAAGTTGCTATGGTATTCCAGGGTTCCTGGATGCTGGCAGCATACCGTGACAATGAGTACACAGCAGCAAACTGTGATGTTGTAGAACTTCCGAAGAATGCCAAAACAGGCAGAAGATCTTCTATCTATAACGGCCTCGGATGGGCAGCATCAGCAAACGGCGAGCACACAGACGAAGCTTGGCAGCTCATCGAATACCTGGGATCCAAAGAAGCTCAGGAAAAACAGGCTGAACTTGGCGTTACAATGTCCGCATACACAGGTACTTCTGATGCATGGGCAAAATCCGCTGACTTTAATTTACAGGCATACCTGAACATGATGGATGACATGGTTATCAGACCATACTCCAAAACAACAGTTACCTGGGAAAATGAAGACAACGAGATCTTAAAGAGCGTATACACCGGTGAAAAGAGCATGGAAGATGCCTGCAAGGAAATGGCAGAGCAGATGAATGAGAAATTAGCCGAGGAGTAATCAAAGAGAAGCTGAATTGACCGAGGATTAAACTGCAGGCAGGTTCGTAAGAATCTGCCTGTATTTGGAAAAGGAGTGAGTGGCGTGGCTAGTAATGGGAATGCAAAGAAGCAAATGAAAACCAGCAGGGAACGCAGCGAGTTTTTGTGGGGCTGGCTGTTTATCCTTCCAACTGTGATTGGACTGGTTGTTTTAAATATAATCCCGATTTTCCAGACTTTATACCAGAGTTTCTTTAAAACAGGAGACTTCGGAAAAGGAAATATTTTTGTTGGACTTGATAATTATGCAAAGGTTTTCGGAGACCATGAGGTATGGCAGTCTCTGATCAACACATTTAAATATGCAATTGTAGAGGTTCCTTTCTCTATCATAATAGCCCTGGTTCTGGCAGTTTTACTGAACAGAAAAATGAAGGGACGCGGTATATACCGTACTATCATCTTCCTCCCAATGGTTGCAGCTCCTGCAGCGGTTGCCATGGTTTGGAGATGGCTGTTCAACTCAGATTTCGGTCTGCTCAACAACGTGTTCCACACAAATGTAAAATGGGTGTCTGATCCCAAGATCGCAGTATTCTCCATTGCTGTCATCGGTATATGGTCCATCATTGGTTACAACATGGTACTGTTTATATCCGGTCTGCAGGAGATTCCCCATGACTATTATGAGGCGGCAGAAATCGACGGAGCAACAGGCATCAAGAGCTTTTTCCATATTACAGTACCCCTGTTATCCCCGACAATCTTCTTTGTTCTTGTAACACGTGTCATCGGTTCCCTTCAGGTATTTGATTTAATGTACATGGTAATGGATAAATCCAACCCGGCTCTGGAAAAGACCCAGTCCCTGGTATACCTGTTCTACAAATACGCGTTCATCAACAAGAACATGGGCTATGGCGCAACTATCGTTATCCTGCTTCTGATCATCACCATGATCATCACGGTGTTCCAGATGATAGGGCAGAAAAAATGGGTGTTCTACAACTAGAAAGGGGGATGCAGTATGGATAGTATGGAAAGAAAAAGCAAAATGATAAACATCCTCATTCATATAATCTTGATCCTGGTATCAATAACAATGCTGATACCGTTTGTATGGATGATTCTCACAGCGTTTAAATCAGTGACAGAGGCAACATCCGTTAACCCCTTTGTCATCTTCCCGAAGGTATGGAGAACAGATGCATTTACCTCCGTTATGGAGAACATGAACTTCCTGATCCTGTATAAGAATACACTGCTTCTGATCCTGTTCCGTGTTATCTGCGCGGTACTGACAGCTACTTTGGCAGGTTACGCTTTCGGACGTCTGCATTTCAGAGGAAGAGACTTCTGTTTCTCCCTGGTACTTCTGCAGATGATGGTTCCGGTTCAGATCTTCATCATTCCCCAGTACCTGATGGTAAGTAAAATGGGAATGCTGAATACCATTTTCGCATTGGTATTCCCCGGTATGGTTACCGCGTTCGGTACCTTCCTGCTCCGCCAGGGCTATATGGGACTTCCAAATGACCTGGAAGAGGCGGCAAGGCTGGATGGATGTAATATCGGACAGACATTCCTCTATATCATGGCACCGCTTACCCGGTCCAGTATGGTTGCCCTGGGTATCTTTACGGCAGTGTTCGCGTTCAAAGACCTGATGTGGCCGATGATCGTCAACACAGACAAGGATATGCTGGTTCTGTCCTCCGCACTTGCAAAAATGCAGGGACAGTATACATCAAAATTCCCGGAACTGATGGCAGCTTCCCTGATTGCCTGTATTCCGATGATTGTCCTCTATATGATCTTCCAGAAACAGTTCATCGAAGGTATTGCAACCAGCGGTGGTAAACTTAAAGAAAATCAAGGCCGGCGTAATAAGGTGTTATTGCGCCGGCCTGTTTTTAAAATCCGGCCGCACGCAGTGAAATGACTGAGCGCGGATCGAAACAGAAGGAGAAGAATATGGCGATTAGATTTCATGAAAAGACAAAAGAATTTCATATTTTTAATAGAGAAGTAAGTTATCTCATGCGGATCATGGAAAACGGACAGTTGGAGAATCTGTATTACGGAAAGGCTGTCCGCGATAAGGAGGACTTCAGCTATCTTCACGAGGAGGCCATGCGCTCCCAGATGTCCGTATGTATTCCGGAGCCGGGTATTTTATCCATGCAGTATACAAGGCAGGAATATCCGGTGTATGGAACCGGTGACTACAGAAGCCCTGCTCTCACGATTCTGCAGGAAAACGGCAGCAGGATCGTGGACTTTTCCTATGTATCCCATGAGATTTACAGAGGAAAGAAAGCAATCACGCCCCTTCCGGCTACATATACGGAATCTGAGGATGAGGCGGAGACGCTGGAAGTCACACTTCACGATGACGTGACAGATACAGATATGGTGCTCTCCTATACAATCTATGAGGATTATCCGGTGATCACCCGAAATGTCCGTTTTGAGCAGAAGGGTGCACAGAAGATTGTCCTGGAGCGGGCCATGAGCGCCAGTGTGGAATTTCTGGATATGGATTATGAGCTGGTACAGCTGTCCGGTGCATGGTCCAGAGAGCGGTATGTGAAGAACAGACGTCTGGATATGGGGATTCAGTCTGTGCACGGGTCAAACGGCACATGCAGCGGCGCGGAACACAACCCGTTCATCGCACTGAAACGCCCCCACACCACAGAGAACCAGGGTGAGGTCTACGGATTCAGCCTGGTGTACAGCGGAAACTTCCTGGCACAGGCAGAAGTCTCCACGTTTGATATGACAAGGGTTATGCTGGGTATCAATCCGGAGGATTTTGCGTGGGAGCTTGGTCAGGGTGAGAGCTTCCAGACACCTGAGGTGGTTATGGTATACAGCGACCAGGGCCTGAATAAGATGAGCCAGGCATACCACAGACTGTACAGGAAACGTCTCATGAGGGGTACCTGGAGAGACAAGGCGCGCCCAATCCTGCTCAACAACTGGGAAGCCACATATTTTGATTTTAATGAGGAAAAAATATTAACCATAGCAAAGAAAGCAAAAGAGGCCGGTGTGGAGCTGTTCGTCCTTGACGATGGATGGTTCGGGGCCAGGAATGATGACTACAGAGGTCTTGGCGACTGGTACGTCAACCTTGAAAAGCTGCCGGACGGCATCTCCGGTCTTTCACGTAAGGTGGAGGAGCTGGGGCTGAAGTTTGGTCTCTGGGTGGAACTGGAGATGGTGAACAAGGACAGTGACCTGTACCGGGCACATCCGGACTGGCTGATCGGTGTGCCGGGCCGCTTTGAGTCACACGCAAGGCATCAGCATGTACTTGACTTCTCCAGAAAAGAAGTGGTAGATTATATCTACGAAATGATCTCTAAGATACTGCGGGAATCCTCCATCTCCTACATCAAGTGGGATATGAACCGTTATATGACAGAGCCTTTCAGCAGAGGGGCAGACGCCTCCCAGCAGGGTAAGGTGATGCATAAATACATTTTGGGCGTGTATGACCTGTATACCCGCCTGACAACAGAGTTCCCTGACATCCTGTTTGAATCCTGTGCCAGCGGCGGAGCCAGGTTTGATCCGGGCATGCTGTATTTTGCGCCGCAGACCTGGACCAGTGATGATACGGATGCCAGTGAGAGGACCAAGATCCAGTACGGTACTTCTTATGTATATCCTGTTGTCAGCATGGGCTCCCACGTGTCAGCAGTGCCGAACCATCAGATGCACCGTATGACGCCCATCGAGACAAGGGCGAATGTGGCGTACTTCGGAACATTCGGCTATGAACTGGATCTGAACCTGCTGTCAGAGGCAGAACTGGAGAGCGTGAAAAAGCAGGTTGCGTTCATGAAGGAATACAGGGAGCTGATTCAGGTGGACGGCGATTTCTACCGTCTGCTGAGTCCTTTTGAGGGAAATGACACGGCATGGATGGTAGTGGCCCGGGATAAATCCCAGGCAGTTGCCGCGTTCTACCAGAGAATGAACAAGGTAAATGCATCCTGGCTCAGGCTGAAGCTCCAGGGACTGGATGCGGATACACTGTATGAGGTGAGCTGTGATCTGGCTCCTTCCGCATCTTATGATGACAATATAGCGAAAATATATGGATTACGAACAGATGAAGATATGGTGAAAACCTACTGCGCATACGGCGATGAGCTGATGCAGGTGGGTATACCGATTGACAGGGAAGATTTGAACAAAAAGGGCGGAGATTTTGCATCCCTGCTCTATACCCTGAAAAAGGTAACTGACTAGAATGATGCGGCGGGAATGTTCAGGGTAGTGTTCCCGGACATTTCCGCCGTTTTTTAACTGCGGCAATGGTGTTTGTCCATTGTCATCTATGCATGCAGAAGGAGGGATTGCGTTGAAACACACAACCGGATTTACGAGTTCGGCCAGATACAGATGCCTGGAAGATTTGCAGAGGGAAGCTGTGGAGCTATGTCTTATTTACTGCGGCTGGGAATACTGCGACCCGGGGCACCGTTTCGGGCCGAATAAGAGGACTTCTTATGTATTGCATATTGTGAGGGAAGGTAAGGGAACTCTGGAGATATATAAAAAGAAATATAACCTGAGCGCAGGAGACGCGTTCCTGATTCCGCCCAGCACGGAGGCATGGTATGAGGCTGACCAGGATGACCCGTGGTCTTATATGTGGGTGGGCTTTACCGGGTTTAAGGCTGAGGAATGTGCCAACGGTGCGGGATTTTCAGTGAAGACGCCTGTGCATAAGGTTGAGTGTATGGGGGTGCTGAATGAATATATTGATGCAATGCTGGAGGCGCACCAGCTCTCCTACACGGACGAGCTGAGGAGAAACGGGCTTCTGATGCTGTTTTTTTCCGCGCTGATTGACGAGCACAGGAAGAATATTCCGGGTTCGGGCAGTCCGCATCCATATCCCGGTTCTGTGTATGTGAAACATGCAATGGAATATATTTCCTTTAATTATAACCAGAAGATCAAGATCAATGAGCTTGCGGATTACATTGGTGTGAACCGAAGTTATCTGACAAGCAGTTTCAAGAAAGCCATAGGATGTTCACCCCAGGAATATCTGGTGAACCTGCGTATGGAAAAAGCAAGGTCCCTGCTGAAGAACACAGATATGCAGATCAATGCCATTGCCAATTCCGTGGGCTATGTGGATCAGCTGGCTTTTTCCAAAATATTTAAACAGCATTATGGAATGAGCCCGAGAGCTTACAGAGAGGAAGAAGAAGAACTGGTGATCAAAAATAAAAAAGGTGATTATGAGGGAGCGCCCTTATAAGGGAAAAAGATATCCGCCGGCAGAGATGCCGGCGGATATCTTTTTCCCTATTATCCCTCTTTTCGATAGGCGGCAGGTGAGAGGCCGAAGTATTTCTTGAACATGGCGGAGAACTGAAAGGGGCTGGAAAAGCCCACTGACGCGGCAATGGTCGACACGGGCTGTTCTGTTCTGAGAAGCAGGGTGGAGGCACGTTCCATTCTCAGCGCTTTTAAATATTCCCTGGGAGTCTGCCCATAGGCTGCCTTGAAAACAGAACACAGGTAATTGGGATGAATATGGAGTACATCCGCCACATCCTGTATTTTGATGGGCTCGCTGTAGCAGGAGTCAATAAAGGCCCTGGCATCCTGCGCATAATCTTTTTCCCGGATGGAGGAGGGACAATGGCAGGCCTGTGTTTCAATCAGGCGTGCGAACAGGTGGAGCATACGGCTGTTCACTTCCAGACATTTCTCCGGCTGGGAGACAGGGAAAAACTGTTCGCCGGGATACTCATTTCTGCTGTAGGACCTGACATTCTGCAGCCGGGGATCTGTGACAGTGAGTATAGATAATATCAGGCGCTCCAGTTCATCCGGGGGCAGACAGATATCCGTAACCCTGTCTTTGCCGAACAGCATTTCCACAAAGGGGCTGCGGGAATCGCAGAAAAAACCGATCCAGGTGTATTTCCATGGGTCTGTGCGGGAGGCCTGATAGTGCCCGGAAGTGCCGGAGGGGATATAGAAAGCCTGTCCGGCGCGGACGTTGTAGGTTCTTCCCTCAGTCTCCAGAGTGCCGCTGCCTTTCAGGACAAAATGGATGAGGTGGTAGGGTTTCATATAAAATCCATACTGATAGCCGGGACTGCACTCCTGGATGCCGCAGTGGTTGAACTGCAGGGACAGGAGACTGACGGCAGTCCGGTGGATCAAAAGGTCCCTGTTTCCGAGCATAACAGCACTTCCTTTCTCTTGTATTGTGGATGATAGTCTGCTCCGGCTTTCGTGCTGGGTTTCGCAGGACTTTGAATAGTGATATTTTATCACGGGAGGCAGTAAAATTCGAGGGGATGTGGCGAAGATGTTGGATTTTGACAGGTATTTCTTAGAAAACCATATGTCCATTTTGCGGAGGGTCTGTTATCCTTCAAACAGGTAATAAACTGGGGAAAGGAAGTGCTCAAATTGGAAGTGATGGAAGTCAGAGATTTGAAAATGGAGTATAGGACTGTCAAAAAGGAAGAGGGAATCCGGGGGAGTATCCGTCATCTTATCAAACCCAGGTATGGGAAAAAGGAGGCTGTGAAGGGGGTGTCTTTTTCCATTGCGCAGGGGGAGAGTGTGGCGTTTTTGGGCGCAAACGGGGCCGGGAAATCCACCACGATCAAGATGCTCACAGGGATTCTGAAGCCCAGCGGGGGTGAGGTGTCCATTATGGGAAAGAACCCGTTTTGTGACAGGATGGAGAACGCAAAGAAGATCGGTGTGGTGTTTGGACAGAAGACACAGCTTTGGTGGGATATTCCGGTGATCGAGACTTTTCGGCTGCTGAAAAATATCTATGAGATACCGGATGACAGGTACGAAAAAAATATGCGGGAATTCCGTCAGATTCTGGATTTGGACGCATTTCTGGGGCAGCCGGCCAGGAAGCTGTCGCTGGGGCAGCGGGTGCGGGCGGATATGGCGGCGGCACTTCTGCATGAGCCGCCAATCCTCTTTCTGGATGAGCCTACCATTGGACTTGATGTGGCGGTGAAGCAGAAGATTTATGCGTTTCTGCGAAGAATCAATGAGGAGAAGAATACGACGATTCTGCTGACCAGCCATGACCTGAATGACCTGGAATCCCTGTGCGGGCGTTTGATCATTCTGGAGCAGGGGGAGATTTTATTTGATGACAGGATGGATAAGATTTTTGAACAGTATCCTGAAGGGACCACGCTGGAGCAGATCGTGATCGGGCTTTTTAACAGGAGGAGCTGCGGATGAAGAAGTACATGGCTTATATGCGGTGCGGGTTTTTGGAGGGATGTGCGTACCGGAGCAATTTTATTACGGGGATGCTGGCTAATTTTATCCAGGCTGCAGTGCTCTATTATGTATGGAGGAGTATTTTCAGGTATCAGGGGGTGGTAAATGGGTATACCTGGGAAATTATGAGGAAGTATGTGTTTGTAGCCTTTTTGTGTAACTGTTCCTTTTCTTTTGGATTTGAGATGAATACGGCGAAGAGGATCATAAAGGGGGATATCATTCTTGATCTGCTCAAGCCGGTGCCTTACAGGGGAATGCTTTTTTTCAGGATGCTGGGGACAGCCGGGATGGAATTCGGGGTGACGCTGATACTTGTCGGGTGTCTGTATCTGTCGGTGAACGGCGCGGCGGGAATCCGTTTGGAAAGAGTGCTGCTGTTTTTGGTGTCCCTGTTTTTGGGAATGGGGATAAAGTTTGGGATACAGTATTTGTTTTCCCTGCTGTGTTTTTATACGGATAATTCTTATGGGGTGACTAAGGCCAGGGAGGTGCTGACCAACTTTTTTTCCGGGGCGATCCTGCCGCTTGTGATGTTTCCCGGGGGGCTTAGAAGGGTTGTGGAGGCGCTGCCTTTTCAGGGAATCGTGTTTACGCCATGCAGCATTTTTATAGGGACTTTTTCCATGGAGGAGAGTCTTCGGGGGATTGCGGTGCAGGCTGTTTGGATTGGAATTTTGTGGGTGTGCGGGGTACTTTTTTGGAAGAAAGCATCAGGGGTCATTTCCCTGTATGGAGGGTGAGAGATGAGGAGATGGAGGCATTATCTGAGGATGTATGGGCAGATTCAGATGCAGAATATGAAGTCCCTGGCTGAGTACAGGACGGATTTCCTGATGATGGTATTTTTTACCGGGTTTTCTCAGGTTTGTAATCTGGGGGTGCTTGGGATCATTTACAGTAATATCCCTGAGGTGGGGGGCTGGAAGCTGTGGGAGATACTGCTTTTGTACAGTTTTCTGTTGTTCTCGGAGGGGTGTATTAACTTCTTTTTTCAGGGAACCTGGAAGATTGCGGAGATGATCAATATGGCGGATCTGGACCGGTTTCTGGTGCGGCCGCTTCCCGTGGGGCTGCAGCTTCTCACGGCCAGGATTGATTTTGACGGGCTGAATAAGATGGGGATTGCGGCGGCTGTGTTTGCTCTGGGGGCAAGTCACTGTAATATCAGGTGGAGTTTGTGGAAAATTGTCTGTCTGGCGGTGTTTCTTGTGGAATGTTGTGTGATTCGTGTGTGTATGATCTGGATTGCAAGCTGTGCCTCATTTTGGATGGAGGGAGGGAAGAACAGTTTGAATTTCTTTGCCATTTCCATTGGGGAGATGGCGAAATATCCGCTGATCATTTATCCGCCTGTACTGCAGGGGATATTCGCGTATTTGATTCCGTATGCGTTTGTCAGTTACTATCCGGTGGGGTATCTGCTGGGAAAGAGCGGGATGCGTGCCGGGGTGATGGTTATGCCGGCTGTATGTGCGGTGATGACGGGGGTGGCTGTGATTGTGCTTAAGAGGGGGCTTGGGAGGTATGAGAGTAGTGGGAATTGAGATGGGACAGGATTGTTTCGGGGAATGCGGATGAATTTAAAAATATTAAAATAATGCAGGGTATAACATTGCGAATATATTGTGAAGAAATATTTTTGTCATACTGGATGTGCAAAGTCATATTTGCACATTCTTGGCATAAATAGTATAATTTTGGTACTCTGTAAATACATGTTGACATTTAACACGAAATAGAGTATGGTGAGTTTAAGATAAATATTCGATAATAGTAAAGCTGTCGAAAGGCAGTGACACAAAGCTAAAGGGTCTAAGGTCTAACAAGCATGACTATGACAGCCAGTTGCCGTATTATTTTTTGTAAGGTGATTTTTATACCTTGCTTTATTTTGATACGCTTCTGCCTGCAAATTGCTGCAGGCAGTTTTTATTTCGGGGAAAAGTGTATCCCGAGGTAAAAAGCCGGTAGATACTTGTCACAGGATAAGTATGTTCTTTTTGTACAAAAAATGAAAGAACGCCCCTGCCGGAGGCAGCAGAATCCTTTAGGTTTGTGCAAAGTTCAGGCATAGCGCCGGAGTTTGCCGCACAAACATCCGAAACTGAAAAAAAATCAGGAACCGCGCGAGAGTATGCCTAGGCATACTCTCTTTGTTATTATACCTATAATAACAAAAACATCCTGAAGACATAAAATATAATTCCGTGCGGCCAAAAATTTCAGAGGTGAGAGAATTGAGTGAAGAAGAGAAGAAAACAAAGAGCACCGGTGAGATGGTCACTGATAATGCCCTGAAACTTCAGAAAGCGGTACTGAGACAGAAAATCATGATCGGAGCCCTTGTAGGTGTTATAGCAGTGGGCGGTGCCGGTGCAGCGGGGTATAAGCTCGGATGGTTTGGCGGAGACAATGACAAGGCACAGGAGGAGCAAGTATCAGCGGATATTGATCCAAATGCAGGGGACTGGGACGGAACTATCCCGGAGGCCCCGAAAGGCGATCCCAATGCGGAGAATATAGAATTACCGGGATATCCTAAGATATATATTCCTGCAGGACAGACAGATGTGGATGTGGCATTTTCCAACCCGGAAGGGAACCCCTGTTATTTTACATTCCAGCTTGTGCTCAAGGACAGCGGGGAAGTGCTTTATGAATCAAAACAGGTGCCTCCCGGGGAGGCGATTACAACAGCTACATTGAGCAAGGCTTTGGATGCAGGGGAATATGCGGCTGAACTGAGAATCACAACGGCAAGTATTGTGGACTTATCCCCCATGAACGGAGCAAATATGGAGACCGTGCTCGATGTGAGATAAGGGTGGTGTTTCATGGACAGCAGGAATTGGAGAGGGATTGTAATTTCTGTTATCACGTCAGCGGTACTTGTAGTTGGAAATACAGGGATGGCCTTTGCTGACGCGGAGCAATTTAATGAAGACGGGGAAGCAGATCCTGCAGTATCACAGGAGCTTGTCCGGGATGTGGACGGAAATTGGATTTTAGCAGATATAGAAGAACCTCAGGACTTTGACGAAGAAGAGGAAACAGAAGATAGTCTTCAGGAAGAAAATGAGGAAGAAAAGGATGAAGTCAACAGAGTGCATCATCACGATGAATTCTGTGGCTATAGAGAGGCAGTGCCGGAAATACCATGCGACCATGAGTGTGTGGATACGGATGGGGACGGCATTACAAATCATTGTCCGGAATGTGCGTACCGGCCTGCAGTTGAAGCGGTTCCCTGCAAGTATGAGCTGGAAAAGCTGAAAGCAGAAGAAGAGCTGAAAAAGCAGCAGGAGCTGGAGGAGCAGCAGGAAAGTAAGGATTTGGAGGAGGAAGACCAGGATTCAGAGCAGCAGGGGGAAGATGACCCCGAAAGTGAAAATCCTGAACAGAAGGATTCCAAACCGGAAGAATCCGGGGAAACAGACGGACAAAATAATAAGAAAGAAGATGAGAACGGAGGAGAAGAAAGCGGTGACAGTCAGAAAGATACACCGTCCGGAATAACAAATCAGGGCCAGAAGGATAATATTTCCCATATGGATGAACAGGCCCATGAGGTGACCTCACCTCAAACGGAAGGACAGGAAGATGTTTCTGAGGAAACACGCGCAGAAGATGAAGAGACAGCGGATACCGGTGAAAAGGATGAAGGGGAAGCCATAGAAGGAACGGAAGATATGGAGAATACCCCGGAAAATCCGGATGCTGAAAAAGAACCGCTGCCGTCAAATGAACCTGTATATGAAGTCGAAATTCCTTCACAGGTAAAACTGACAGATGACACGGACAGCTTTACGATCCAGACTAAGAAATTGATACCGGAAGAGGATGGCGAGCTTGTAGTCACAGTGGAAGGAACTGAGAGCAGAGACAGGAAGAACTTCGCACTGTACTGCGGAGAAAACAGTTGGGAATACCGGCTGGAGATAGCCGGGAACTTGATTACACCGGAAGAGAATCAGGCGATTCTGGATGGGTGGAGTGAGGCACAGGATGTGAATATTCTGCCGGAAAATAATATTGATTTGTGTCCGGGGGAATATTCGGGAGTGCTGGTGTTCCATGTGGTGTATGAGAGTAGAGTCGAGAATTATGAAATGGAAATTAATTAAAATTATAATTTAGGAGGATTTGGTTATGAAGAAAAAAGGGTTAGTAGCTATGGGGTTGGCAGGGGTTATGACGATTGGGATGTGTGTGCCGGTGTTTGCAGCAGATTCATTTATGGATGCACAACAAGATGTAGAAAATGGAAATTCAGTACAGGAAACAGATTTGCAAATGGATGTAGCATCACAATATAGTGTTACGATACCAGCTAAAATCAAAATAGATTCTGATGGTAAGGCTAAAGGTATTACACTGAAGGCATCTAAGACAATACTTGGAAATGGAAAGAGTTTGGAAATAACCGTTAATAATAAACTGGTTAGTTTACAGCTTGCAGATGATACATCAACAACTTATGATATGAATTTTGAGGGGAGTACAGCAGTTACGGATAGTGAATGGGCACTGCATACATTTGAGAATTCAATAAGTGATCCAAAAGAAGTTCAGATAACTCTTAGCCCTGCAGAAGGTGCTAGTATTAAAAAATCTGGTGTATATTCGGCAAAAATAACATTTAATATACATGAAGTTAGTGTACCGGTATCATAAATTGATCGAGGGCGTAAAAATTTCTGTGTCTATGGGAAATGATTTTTCCTGATAAAAATCAGATATGTATGGAAATCTTGTCGATAACGGTTCTTTTATCGTGTCGAATTTCTTTTCTAATTATAGTATTGCCAGGTTTGCTCAATTTATACTTTTTTTTCTATTTTTTTGCATTACAATTAAGGCATTAGTTTGAATTACTTAAAACGTGGGCGCTGCCCACACCCGGTCTCTGGAATAAGATTGGGGATTCCTGGTAATACTTACTAATGCCGAAGGAATAAGGTCGGAACGCTCAGTCCAAGAGAAGCTGCCGTTCCGGCCATTTTTATTTTAAAGGTACTGGGTAAGTCTTTCTCCATAAAGGACAATCAGCTGGTTCAGCACCTGGTCCCAGTTCCGGTATCTCTGGGTCCATTTTTTTATGACATTTTCACTTGCAAGATATAGCATCTTCTCCAGTGACACATCACTTGGGAATACACTTTTGGTTTTGGTCACCTTGCGGTACTGACGGTTTAGACCCTCTATGATGTTCAAGAACTCAGAACATTTGACATGAGATAGCTGTCCTTCCGGAATTTCCGCGGCGAAACCCCGGTACATTTCCGAAACACCCGGGAATAATACCCCGCGTCCGTAAACCCCGCACTAAACGCTGCATCCGTGATACTATACTCCTCATCCCGCAGATAAGGAATGCTCTGCTCCACCCGATAGCGCAGCAGATAATCAAACAAAGACTCATTCATATGTTTCTTAAAAAAACGACAGCACTCACTCTTACAGATATGCACGGAATCTGCAATATCTGTAAGGGTGATTTTCTTATCATAATTCTCATGAATAAACCCCAATATAGTCTTAAGCCTTGCCAGCTCCTTAGGATTCAGCGATTCCGTCTCCTGATTAAAAGCCCCCTGATGGCGCAGCAAAACCAGCCAGATCTCCGACAACAGCATCTGCACCTCCATCTCATAAAAATCCGGCCTCTCCAAATCCAGCTCTATGACCTTCTTCATTTTCTCCCTGATATCCCCATGCCACTCCTCACTCCCATCAAACCAAAGCGCCGAGAACTCGTGCCCATTTACCACCAGGTCCACGTATTTTGTCTGTATCAGACTCTTCTCAAACCCATACACAATCTTAGGGTCAAAGGTAATGCTCCAGTAATGGCAGTCCTTCCCCTCGACCATATGCCCGCTGTGCAGTGTATTGGCATTGCCAAACATCACGTCCCCCTCCTGCAGATGAAAATCCGCTCCGTTCACCTGGTAGATCATCTCCCCATCCTCCACCAGTGTCATCTCAATCTCCGAGTGCCAATGCCAGGAAAATGTTCCGAATTCATAGTCCGTAATACACTCTTTACTCACCAGTACAGGAAATGTAAAGTCCCCGTGCGCCTTAATTTCCCTCTGATTCCTGTTTGTCTGTATCTGCATCCTTTTTCCTCCCCGGTAAAACGCCAAAATCTCAATATCATCCATATATTCTTCAAGATATTCCTAGAAATTCACCCAATATCTACATTATAATACAAGTAAAGTATGAGTCAAGAAAAACGGGAGGTATTTTACAATGTTTGAAAATGAAAAAGCAGTTGCAACTCTGAAAACAGTTTACGGTGAAGAGAAATTGCAGATGGAGCAGGAGCGCTACAATCATCTGTACCGGGAATTTGTGAAAGCATTTGGCGAAGGTGAAGCTGACTTCTTCACATCACCGGGAAGAACAGAGATCCTGGGCAACCATACGGACCACAACCATGGTAAGGTGCTGACCGGAAGTATTGCTATGGATACTATCGCTGCGGCAAGGAAGAACGGCACCTCACTGGTTCACGTGATCAGCGAGAATTATAACCAGAGCATTACCGTTGATTTAGACAATATGGACACAACCTGTAAATGCCAGGGAACACTTTCCCTGCTGATCGGTATGTTTGAGGGATTTGTGAAAAAGGGATATAAAGTGGAAGGCTTTGACGCATATGTGTCCACAGATGTTATCGGCGCAGCAGGGGTAAGCTCCTCCGCATCATTTGAAATGCTTATCTGTGCCATCGTTGATTATTTCAGCAATGACGGAAAAATAGATTATGTTGAATACGCTAAGATCGGCCAGTACGCAGAGCATGAATACTGGGAAAAACAGTCCGGTCTGCTGGATCAGATGGCGTGTGCAGTGGGCGGTGTGATCACCATTGATTTCAAAGAGGAAATGCCGAAAGTAGAGAAGCTGGATTTCGGATATGACCAGCTTGGATATGACCTGATCATTGTAAATACAGGAAAAGGCCATGCGGATTTAAGTGCAGAGTATTCTTCTGTCCCCATCGAAATGAAAAAAGCAGCACAGGTTATGGGCAAAGAAGTGCTCGCCGATGTGGATGAAAAAGAGTTTATGCAGAATCTGAACAAAGTCAGAAAAGAAGCCGGAGACAGAGCTGTTATGCGCGCACTGCATTTCTTCGCGGAGCAGAACCGTGTGGATGCTGCAGTGAAAGCGATTAAAGAAAAGGATTACGATACCTTTTTACAGTGCATCACCAAATCCGGTAATTCTTCCTGGAAATGGCTGCAGAACTGTTTTGCAACTAAGGATGAGACAGAACAGGCGGTTCCGGTAGCCCTGGCTCTGACAGAAATGTTCATCGAAGAGGCCGGAAGAGGTTACTGCAGAGTCCATGGCGGTGGATTTGCCGGTGTGATCGCAGCAGTGCTTCCTAAAGATATGACAGCAGATTATGTAGAATACATGACACCATACATGGGTAAAGAAAATATTTATGTAATGCAGATTCGCCAGACAGGCGCAGTACATATGGATTTCTAAAATTTCTGAAGGCAGAATCATAAATAAGCCAGGAGAGTGAAGATAACGTAACAGCTCAGCAAAATTTGGATAGCTGAGCTGTTGCCGGATAACCATAACGGTTACTTCACTCTCCTGTTTTTTTATTCCAGCGGTTCCGTATCCCAGGTCCCATCCTCCCGAATCGTATACTGTCCATGTCCGGTAGAAGTATCTATCTTCTTTTCATGAAGCTGACGGTAAGCCCTGGGGCTTGTTCCATAATATTTTTCAAAAGTGCTGCCAAAATGCTGGCGGCTGTTGTATCCTGCATGGAACGCAATATCTGTCACGGACAGAGAACTGTTTGTCAGCAGAAAAGCAGCCTGTTCCAATCTTTTTCGGTTGACATAATCTGTAATCGTGCAGTGCATATGTCTGGAAAACAGGGATTGGAGATAAGATTTGTTAATTCCGGCGTAAGCAGCCAGTTCCGGAATCCGTATATCTTCTGTCAGATGTGCAGAGATATACAGTAAGGCTTTTTTCAGGTATACGGCACCTGTTGCCTTGTTATTTTCCAGAAGACACTGGGACAGCTCCAGCATGGTGCGGAAAAACAGCAGCCGGATAAGGTAATCCGTGTCCGGGGCAGTGAATTTGCGGGACATATGTACATCTTTGGAATACGGAATCTTCTGCTCTAACTGAGAGATCAGGTCTTTCAGGGAATACCCCAGATTTCCTGTGTCATTGGAAATCCAGATAGCCTTTTTGGAACGGCAGAAACGGTCAAAAGACGCGCTTTCCCTCCTTGGTTCTAAGAGGTCCAGTGTAGTCTTCTCCTCCTGGCAGCGAAACTCCAGATTCAGCAGGGAGCAGGGAGAACCCTTGGGAATCCATAAACGGTGTGGCACTTCAGCATCCAGAAATATAAACTGTCTTTCTTCCAGGCAGTGGGCTTCATGGTTTACATAAATGTGACAATTTCCTTTTGTGACATACATGATTTCACAACTGGCATGGGCATGAGCGTGCATATCATATTCTGTCAGGGAAAGGGCGTAAAAAGCAGTTATGGAAATGAAATGATGTGTGGGATTAAAAATGCTCATGGCAGTTCTCCTTTCAGCGATCGCGCGGTCATCCGTATTCAGAATATCTATGAGGATGATAAGGTGACATGGTTTCCGGCGCTTATGCATTTTGGGTAGGATCATTTCGGTTACTTTTATTGTGAGAGCTGGCCCGTCGGTTGTCAAGAAAAATATATACGGCAATATCTTGCATTTTCAAATTTGCACAACAATACTTTCCACATCAATAAAAACCACCGTTTATAATAAACATCATAAAAACCAAAAGAAAAACGGGAGGTTATGTTATGAGTTTTAAAATAGCATTTATCGGAGCGGGAAGCCTTGTATTTGCAAGGACATTATTCACAGATATCATGTCAGTGCCGGAGCTTCGCGATGTGGAGATCGCATTTACAGATATCAATGGGGAGAACCTGGAGAGAACAAGAGCATTATGCCAGAGAGACCTGGATGCCAATGGAATCCCTGTGAAGATTCAGGCAACCACAGACAGAAGAGAGGCATTCAGAAATGCCCGTTACATCATTAACTGTGTACGTGTCGGCGGTCTGGAGGGCTTTGAGACAGATATTGAGATTCCGCTGAAATACGGTGTTGACCAGTGTGTAGGTGATACACTCTGCACAGGCGGAATCATGTACGGACAGAGAGTGATTGCTGCCATGCTGGATTTCTGTAAGGATATCCGTGAGGTGGCTGAGGAGGGAGCAATCATGCTCAACTACTCAAACCCCAATGCAATGGCTACCTGGGCCTGCAATAAATACGGCGGCGTGAAGACCATCGGCCTTTGCCACGGTGAGATACACGGCGAACTGCAGATTGCGGAAGTTCTTGGAATCCCCAGAGAAGAGCTGGATATTATCTGTGCAGGTATCAACCACCAGACATGGTATATTTCCGTGAAACATCACGGAGAAGATATGCTGCCGAAAATCCTGCCGGGATTTGAAGCGCATGAAAAATTCAGCGAAGAAGAAAAAGTGCGCATTGATATGCTGAAACGTTTTGGTTATTATTCCACAGAATCCAACGGACACCTTTCCGAGTACGTTTCCTGGTATCGCAAACGCCCGGATGAAATCAAAGACTGGATCAATCTGGACAACTGGATCAACGGAGAGACAGGCGGATATCTGCGCGTGACCAGAGAGGAGAGAAACTGGTTTGATACCGATTATCCGAAGATCCTGGCTGAGGAGCCGAAGAAACTGGACGGTTCCGAGAGAGGAAAAGAGCACTGTTCTTACATCATTGAATCACTTGAAACGGGTAAAAAATACAGAGGACATTTCAATATGATGAATGAGGGCTGCATCACGAACCTTCCTTATGAAAGCGTAGTGGAAGTTCCCTGTTATGTAGATGGAAACGGCATCAGTGTTCCTAAGGTGGGAGACCTTCCTCTGGGATGCGCAGCAGTGTGTTCACAGTCCATCTGGGTTCAGAAACTGGCAGTAGAGGCAGCTGTGCATGGAGATGCAAAACTGCTGAAACAGGCTGCATTAATGGATCCGCTCACAGGTGCAGTCTGCAACCCGCCGGAAGTATGGCAGATGATCGACGAAATGCTGGTTGCGCAGGAACAATGGCTGCCGCAGTATAAAGAAGCCATTGCACAGGCAAAAGAGAACCTGGCAAAGGGCGATTTGATTCCTACGAAAGAGGGATATAAAGGAGCAGTGAGACTTCAGGAGAAATCTGTTGAGGAAGTTGCTGCGGAGCATGAAAAGAGGAAAATTACGGTATAAATATTGCCTCCATAATGCTATATTATAGTTAGAAAAGGAACAGCCGCACATAAAGCGGCTGACCTTAAGTAAGCAATAAGCCTGCCTGACGGTTAAGTACAGGGCAGGCTTATTGACGTTTGTCTGCTATTCTTATTTCATACGTTTATCCTGGCCGGAGATGTCAGATAATCTGTATCAGACAATATTAGATGTCTTCTTTACCGTCCCGCTCTTTTCCACCAACTGATCCAATGACTGGAAAGTATACCCCATCTCTTCCCATTTGCTCAGCAGTTCATCGAGAATCTGGGCATTTGTGCTGGAGGTGCTGTGCAGGAGTACGACGGCGCCGGGGTGGATCCTTCCGATAAGTTTACTGAAGGCCTCCTCTTTTGAAGGCTGCTTATCCTGATACCAGTCTACATAGGCAAGACTCCAGAAGAAAGTCTTATAGCCCAGTTCCTGTGCCATTTTCAGGTTGCTTTCACTGTATTTGCCCTGGGGCGGGCGATAGAACTTGGTCATGGGCTTACCGGTAGTCTCTGTGTAGAGGTCTTCCAACTCCTGAAGTTCCTTGGAGAAGGAATCTATGGTGGATATTTTGGACATATCCGGGTGATGGAAGGAATGATTGCCCACAGTGTGGCCTTCCTTGACCATTCGTTTTACCAGATCAGGGCTGGTAGAGATGAAATTTCCAACCACAAAGAAGGTGGCAGGGGCATTGTGCTTTTTCAGTGCGTCCAGGATGGTGGCTGTATTTCCGTTTTCATAGCCGCAGTCAAAGGTGAGGTAAATGACTTTCTCTTCTGTATTTTCGGCATAATAGGCATCGTACTGTTTCAATTCATCGAAGGTGGCATTTGCCACAGGCGGTTTGCCCTCCTCCTGAAAACTAAGGCCCCAGTTGCCGTCAGCGGAGGTGGAGACGGATTCTGCCTGCCTGCCGTTTACCGCCTCAGCGATAAAACAGCCGGCAAAGTAGGCTGCGGCAAAGAGAAGAGCGATTGCCAGAAATTTTTTAATTGGAATGTTATGTAGCATAATAAGTCCTGGAAGGGTTGTTTATTCTATCATATTTCCTTTGCTGAGGTTTTATGACAGGACTTAAAGTTTGCGGATGCGGAGCATGCTTCCGGTTAGCCGTTATTGGATTTTCTGTTCAAAGTCCCGGATTGTCTCGGCCCTGGCCGCGTATTTGAGCCACCGGTTCAGAATTTCAGTGTCATTTTGTTCCATAATATTTCGCTGCAGTTTCTCAGATACATCACCCAGATCCTTCAGCAGAACCACAATACTCTCTGCCTTTCCCAAAGCCTCTCCCAAGGCCAGTCCTTTTGCCTTTCCCAAAGCCAGTCCTTCTGCCAGTCCCTGAGTCCTTTTAGCTTCCAGTTCATCCTCCATTAATTCTTCTAATGCTTCACACATAATCTTCGCCTCCTTGAATTTATCTTTGTTTGCACGGACAATAAGATCCATAACGGATTTATACAGGTTATTACCTTTATGCTTTCCATACTGCTCAATCAAATGTTTTGCCGTCTCTGTTTCTTCCAGTTCATCTGTCAGGCTTTTCAGCCATAGATTCTGTTCCTCAGACAGTTCCTTTGTCAGGATCAGCTGAATTGGGATATTATCTCCGGTGATATAATAAATGCCATCCTCTTCTCTGTGGATTTCATAGCCCCGTTCCTCTGTCAAGTGCCGCATGAGACTGCGCGGATACCGGTGGCATACAAAGGTTATGG
>OBXM01000403.1_pt1 | contig 48314 bp, 38 predicted proteins | sample 1538141 | NCBI WGS metagenome assembly OBXM01 (sample SAMEA2580153, study PRJEB22360) | human gut metagenome | biome: human gut; feature: human-associated habitat; material: faeces | place: Denmark | collected 2008/2010 | reverse complement strand
ATAGATTGTGCGTGTGCCATACTGATACCTCATTTCCGTTGATATTATAAGTATAGCACCATACATGATATTTGACTAGTTATTTATTTAATGCTGTACTAGTACAAATGAGAGTGGAAAAAATATTTATATACCTCAGAAGGGAGCCTATATTGAAAATCAGAGTCAATGGGAGAATGTAAAATTTGGATGTAGTCCCAATTCCAATATGAGTTATTCAGGATGTGAAATTATAGCAACCTATAATGCGCTGTCGGCATTAGGAGAATCTACTTCAGCGGATACAATGGTAAATCTGATTAGTACCTATGAGAAGGATGGCGCAGCTCTTTTCGGAGAATTTGGAACATCACCGCATGCAATAGAAAACTATATGAAGGATGCCGGGTATCAGGTGCAGACAACAACTTCTACAGATGCTGAGAAGATTAATGCAATCGGTGACAACAGCGATGTAATCATTGCCACAGTATATAATGATAAAAACGATATTACAGGGCAAATACATACTGTATGTATTACAAAAACGCCAGAGGGAAACTATGTTGCACATAATACGGGTAAATATAATGGAAAAAAATATGAAGAGTCAGAGAAAGTAAGTACGTTGAATGAGGCTATAAATCAAATAAGTACAGAGCCACAGGCAATTAATATAGTAGGGGTCAAAAAGTAATAAAGGAGAAAATAGAAATGAAGAAAAAAAGCTGTGGTTTATTTATATTTTTAGTAATATTTATGCTAGCAGGCTGTCAAATTCAAAAAGATGATTATTTTACAGAAAATGGTTATTTTCGAGTAGAGTGTATCAACGCTAGTCAAAACAGTACTACTTATAATCTGCAACAAAATGATTCTTATTATTATATTGCATCGAATGGTTTAGTATATTGCTATGATTACGAAGAACAAAAAAATGAACTGACATATGTGACAGAAAAAGCAATTATCGAAGGGAAAATAAATGGCGAGTATCTTATATATACCTATTCTTCTTACAGTCAGTATAAAGTTAATCGAGTAAACCTGAAACAGAAAAAAGAAGAATGTATTTATGAAGAACCAGGTAGTGCAAAAGTGCGAATTGAATTAATTGATAATGATGTGTATATACAAGTATGCGATGACGAGCTTGTAACATATAGATGTCCAATAGATGGAGACTTTGCAACACAGATGCAACAAATAAATGTAAAAAAACATCTTGCAAGTGGTATTTCCACAGATAACGAACAGTATACACATCTGGCAGATAGAGACATTGTGATTAAAAGAAACAAAAGCTCTAGTGTATACCAGTATTTCAGTTATCAGATAGCGGAAGAACCAGAACAGCTTATTACCTGTTTCAATAATAAAGAGTATGCCAATTCAAGATTAGTGAAAGGTTACCTGACAACAGAAAATGAAAATGAAATCAGGGGAATCATGTGTGTGTCGGATAACGTAATGGCAAGTGTTATGCTTGGGCAAAGTGATATACGTAGAGATGTATTATTTAGCCTGAACGTTGATACCGGAGAAAGTCAGATTTTGTATGATACAAAGAATAATCAGACCAGAATAGTAGGTTATGAGGATGGCATTCTGTATCTGTTCCAAAATGACTACAAGGTGTATAGTCAACCCTTGTCAGATGGTGAAGCGACAGAACTATTGTCTATTCCAAAATCAAATGATGTGACATTTGATTGGTATGGAGATTATATGTTTGTGATATATAGAGATACCAATACAGAATTAAGATATAAACAACCATATGATGTACAGGCAGTTAAGGTAAAATAGGGCTATGACGAAAAAGAAAATTATGAATATGAAACAGAAATATAGTGTGTTAGTTATATTCTTTTTATTGTTAATGTTAACAGGTTGCCAAATGAAAAAGGACAACTATTTTGCAGAAGAAGGAAGTTATCAATTGGAGTGCATTAACAGCAGCCAGAATAATGGATATAGTCAAATACAGGGTATGGATTACTATTATCTTCCAGGAAATTCAATGGTGTATCGGTACGGATTGGATACACAAGAGAAAGAATCATTGTATTGGATAGATGATAAAATAATATCTTATACATTTGAGATGCCATATTTTTTCTTTTCCTCTTATGTAGATGAGAAGTATAGAGTCAGCAGGGTGAATTTGGAATTAATGGAAGAAGACTGTATATATGAAGCAGTCTGTTCATCGTATCCAAGACTTAATATTATTGATAATGATATTTACATTCAGGTAAAAGATGAGGAGGAACTCATAACATACAAATTTCCTGTAGATGGGGACGCTGCAACACAACTACAGCAAATAGACACCCAAAGTCATCTTTCAAGTAATATATCTACAGATAATGAACAGTATACACATCTGGCAGGGCGAAACATTGTAGTAAAAAAAGATGAAAGAACACGAGTAAATATGTATTTCAGTTATCAGGTCGAAGGAGAACAGGAGAAGTTCATTGATTGCTTTAACAAAAAGGGATATGCAAACTCGAGATTAGTAAAGGGATATCTGACGGCAGAGAACGAAAATGAAATCAAGGGTATTATGTCAGTATCAGGAAACAGGAGGGAAAGCGTTTTGTTAAATCAGGGAGATATCGTCAGAGATATGCTCTTTGAATTGAATATTGATACAGGAGAAAGTCAGATTTTGTATGATACAAAGAACAATCAAACTAGAATAGTAGGCTATGAGGATGGTATTCTTTACCTGTTTAAAAATAATTATAAGGTATATAAGCAGCCATTATCAGGCGGTGAAGCTACAGAAATACTTTCAATTCCAAAATCAAATGATGTGATATTTGACTGGTGTGAGGATTATCTGATTGTCAGATACAGAGATACTAACAATCTAACCGGCAACCAATATCCGACATATGATGTACAGGCAGTTAAGGTAAAATAACTTTTAATAGAAATAAAAGAGCGCAGGTTATCAAGTGCAGTCAATCACATCTTGGGATAAAGAGCAGTTTAATGTAATTAAAGAAAACAGTGATGAGGGGGAAATATGAAAAATAGTAATTCAATTTTACCAATAATAGCAATCAGTTTCTTGTTCAGCGGCTGTACTTTACAAACAGAGGATGAATACTTTTCAACTAATGGATATTATACAGTTAATTGTCTCAATGCAAAGAGTATGAATTCTATTTCAGATGAGGAACATTATTTTACAGAAAATAAAGAATATTATTATACAGATAAATATGGTGGAGATCTATATAGATATTCTATAGAGGATAATAAGAATGAACATATCATGTCCTGTCCGGAGAACACCAGGAGACCATTAATACAGGGAGAATATTTTTATTATCCGGATGATTCGGAAGTTTATCGGTATGACTTACAGACTAAGGAAACACAGAAGATTTTTGAAGAAACTTATATGACAGATATATCGCTGGACATATATGGAAAGTACCTTTATATACAAGATTATCAAACAGAACGTGCATATAGAATGGATATTGAGGATGACAGGAATGTACAGGCAGAAGAGTTGGGAAATTTTTTACCACAGGCAATTGTTAAGTCGATAGAGCCGGTACAGATTGAACTTGATGGAGTAGTAATTCAGGGATACTGTAATTACGAGGATGACTGGTATCGTATTACATCCATAAGAACTGCAGATATGAACAGAAGAATTATAAGCGGTGATACAGAGATTAAAGTGGATGACAAATATGTAAAATTCATACGAAATAAAAGATATCCAAATACTCCTTATAATTATAGGGTAGATGGAGGACTTAGAAAATCTATTAATTGTTTTGATAAAGCTGATTACAAGAAATCAGATCTTTATGAACAATATATGTATCAAGATGGTGAAGAAACTATTATAGGATTGATGAATGTGTCTGGTTATCCATTAGCAAGTATAGATTTATCACAGCAAGCAATAAAAAGAGATGTACTCTTTAGCCTGAATATTGATACAGGAGAAAGTCAGATTTTGTATAATACAAAGAACAATCAAACCAGAATAGTAGGTTATGAGGATGGTATTCTGTACCTGTTTAAAAAAAATTACAAGGTATATAAACAGCCATTATCAGGTGGTGAAGCGATAGAAATACTTTCAATTCCAAAATCAAATGATGTGGTATTTGACTGGTGTGAGGATTATCTGATTGTCAGATACAGAGATACAAATAGCAGGACAGATAACATATGTCCGCCATATGATGTACAGGCAGTTAAGGTAAAATAACTTTTAATAAGGGTGAAATAGACAGAATGAAGAGGAGAATATAAGGGATGTATAACAAGAGGACATGGGAAGGCTTTTATGAATCATTTATAGTAACGGGCGTTATTTTAATAGTTATGTGTGGTTTTCTGTTGAAATATGTAAATGGTAATGACGTATTTATTTTACTTGGAATGTTCATTCTGGGATGTGCGTGCCTGATATTTGGTGTGTATAAAAGAGTGAAACGATATCAGGAAACTCATCAGGATACGAATTATGAGATAGATCAGACCAAAGAGTATGTGTTTACTATGCAGACATCACAGGATCACATTGAAACGGTCAATAGCTATGCCCAAATGGAGGAAGCAATTAAGAATCTGGACAAGATGAAACAGGGGTGTGTAGAAATCAAAATTCAGCCGCCTATGGGAGGAATCAAACAGATAAATGTCTTTTACTGGGATCAGGATGCATATGCACATACATATATATTGCAGGAGAGAGAGCAGGGGGAAGGCTATTGGGTAAGCACCTGTGATAAAGCAATCGGAGCATTGTATGATCTTAAGCAGTTATATGTGAAACACAAGCCAATACAGTACAGTATGTATCACAGAAAAGAAACGGAGGTGAGGTAGGTGTCAACAGTATTTAACAGAATGCCGGATGAGGTGCAGTTTGTTATTATAACAGGAGTTTTTATTGCCTGTTTATTTGCAGCAATTCCACATCATTTTGAGAAGGCTGCATATAGAGACACTCCGGCAGTAAGTTATGAAAAATATCAGGATCAGGCGGGCTACCCTGCAGGCTCAGGATTTACAGATGTCAAATCAGTAGCTGATATGGAGGATTTGGAAAATTTCACGATTACATTGGACGTAAAGGATTTAACGCCTACCCATAAATACAGAACAATTCTTGATAAATCCTATTGTGGGAAAATTATGCGTCAAATACAAAACAGTACGGTGAATGGTATTGGACAGTATTATACAGCAGTACTTGAGAGCGGAGAGAAGATACTGGTTTTTGTAGATGATTTTGCGTTAGACCTTCCTAAAAAAGGAGTAATAACCTTGCCGGTCGCTAAAAAAATGTATATGAATACTGTCAGTGATACATTCCGCGAAATACAGAAAGAACAGCAGATTCCAGAAGAAAATATCAACTGGTATGTAGATACGGCAGGTAATTGGAGAAACAGTTCTGAAGCGAAAGCAATAAATGGAAGAAGATATTTTGTCGGATTTCTGATATTTGTGCTTGTAGCTGTTGTAGAGACAATATTCTTTATAATAGACAAAGTAAGGCATGCATAAATATATAACCCCCAAATATAAAAATGAGAGAGAAAAGAATGAGCATAGGAAAAATAACAGTAAGCCAGTTAATTGCCAAAGTAAATGTTCACTTTGAAAAAATACTGGATATTCATATTACACAAAAGGAAAATGAACATGGAAGGATGCATCTGGTACTGGAAGCGGCTGATACAATGACACTACAGACTGCAGCAGCATTGCAGAATACCAGGGTAACAGTACTTTTGCCGGATCATAGAGTACTTTACAGTGGATATTGTGAAAATGTCATGCTGTGCAGACAGGCAGGATATCATATGCTGGTATTGGATGTGAAATCCGGTTCAGGTTTATTAGATAAGAAGCCGTATACAGAGACTTTTCAGAGTCCATCCAAGACGATGAAGGATATCGTAGGAGCTGTATTAGGAAAATACCCTGCCTTGTATCAGTTGAGGAGTAATCCCGCCATACCGACAGTTATTTACCAGCAGAATGAAACCGACTGGATATTCATTCAACGTATAGTAAATCAGTATGGACAGCAGATATACGTGAACAGCAGAAGCAGACAGATTGATATCAAAATCGGTACAGGGCTGATGCAGACCTTTGCAGAAGCAACGCTGGAGAGAAAGTTGTCCTCCGGTAAGGATATTGCAGAGCTGAGACAGAACCAGATGAACAATAATGAGGCATCCAGCTATCAATTCTATACAGAAGAGTATGAATGCAGTGAGCTGACGGCAATTCCGGGAGATCAGATAGGAAGAAATACTGTCAGGGAAGCAGAACTGGTAAATGAAGGTGGTATCCTTGTTAACCATATAAAATTAGGCAAGACCCAGGATGTCAGACCGACCTATAAAAGTGCATCAGAGAAAACGATTGTCAGCAATATCATTACAGGAAGCGTGTTGGCGGTAAATGGGACAACAATTCAGGTACAGTTTGACGCAGACGCCGGGGACATGTCGGGAAACTGTGTAGATATTCCATACGAATCACCCATCAGCAACTCATTTTACTGTATGCCCGATGTAGGTGATAAGGTATTCGTTTATTATGAGAATAATGGAAAGATAATCTGCATGGGCAGCCGTAGAAGCAGTACAAGCTCACCTGATTTTGATAAACCGGAAGAAAAAGTACTGACTTCTTATGACAAGATGCTTCGCATGGAAGGTAAGAAGGTAATCCTTACAGATACCCGCAAGAAGCATGATGACGGAGATGATACAGAGATATCCATTACGTTGAATGATGAAGATGGTATTACCATTACGTCAGGAGAGAATATTGTCATTGAGTCCACAGAAAAAAATATATATCTTGCCACAGGAATTGAAGAGAGTGATGTGTCTAAAGATATTGAGGGACTTTCAAATGGAAAAGATAAATTCAGAACCCGGGTCAAACAGGAAAATGCAAGATATGTAGCGGAAGGTGGAATGAATGATGCTGAGAAACTGAAAGCTGTTCATGGAGCACAGATGGATAATTTCTGTGATACATTGCAGAAAAGCTTTCAGGATACAGTAGATGGACTTACAATGAAAAACCTGCGTGATGCGGCTGCCGGTTTAATAAAAAAGGAAGATTCCAGCGACAGTTCTGAGAAGCAGCAGTCAGAACAAGAGGATTCTTATGATACAGGAGTCATTACATTGTATGGTTTAAATTCTGTAACATTTAAAGTACAGGACAGTTCCATCATAATTGATTCGGATATCTTCTTAAATGGTAAGGTCTTTCAGTGGCTGGGTTATACACAGGGAGTGCATGAAATAAAGGAGGAAGAGTATCAGGACTGGGTAGATATGGCATTGGATGGACTTCAACTTGCACTTGATTTTGCTGGTATGATTCCGGGAATTGGTACTTTCTTCGATATTGGAAATGCAGTTATTTCTCTGGCAAGAGGTGATTATGTAGGAGCCGGTATGTCATTGCTTGCTGCAATACCAGGCATTGGTGATGCCTGTGCGGCTGCAAAAATGGGAGTAAAGGCATATAATGCTGCTCAAAAAACAGAAAAGATACTAACAAAGGCAGATAAAATAACAAAATTGGTCAAGGCAGTATACAAAGGGGTAAAAATACTGGATTCTTCCTGTGATGCATATTCTGTTATAAACCAAATGGCTGCAGATGGATTTAGTTTCAGTAATCCTAATGATTTAAAGAAGCTGATAAAATTAGTAAGTCTTGCTCGTGGAGCTGCCAGTGATGTAAAAGATATCAGTGATTCCAAAAAGGCAATCAAGACAGGAAAAGAGGAAACAAACCATTTAGCATCACCAAATTCAGATCCTGACGGACCTTTCCCACATTATGATAATTCAGCAGCAGCAGAAGAATCTAACGGAAATTCCAGTACTCATGGTCAGAATAATGAAGGATCTGATAACAGACGTACCAATGCACATACGACAGAAGACCCTATTGATGTCATCAGTGGAAGTCTGCTGGCAGAGTACGTGGATCTGAGTCTGGAAGATGTACTGGAGCCATTCGAGATAAAGAGATATTATGAATCAATATATAATAATCGCGGAGGCATGATTGGAGATAAATGGCGGTTTGAATTTGAAACATCTCTGACAAGACAGGACGATTTCATTACAATACAGATGCCGGACCTTCATGTGGAAAAATTTCATAAGGAAGAGAATAGATGGAATAACCTCAGAAGAGAAGATGAATCTTATCTGCTGATAGAAACTGTTGATGGCTATTTACTGAAATCCAGAGGCAGTATCATGTCATATCTCTATGATACACAGGGCAAACTTGTAAGCCGGACAGACGAACATGGTAACACGACGCAGATGACATATGAAGATGGAAAACTGGTCAAAATTGAGGTCACAAGCGGGCAGTGGGCATCTTTTTGGTATGAGAATGGCAGAGTTCGTCAGATAGAGGATAATACAGGCAGAACAGTACGCTACGAATATCAGGGAAATTATATATCAGCAGTGACGCTGCCAACAGGCGGAACAATGTACTATGAATATACCTCGGAAGGATATATTACCAAAATTACAGACCTGAATGGTAAGTGTTATGCCAGAAACTTCTATGACCGTAAAGGACGTGTTATTCGTCAGGAATTAACGGGTGGAGAAGAGTATGTTGCCTTCTATGATGAAGCGAACAGACAGAATACGTTCCTGACTACATCTGATGGAAATAATATTATCTACACCTATGGAAATGAGAGACTAGCAACTAAGATTCAGTATAACGATGGAACATATGAAGAAAAGAAGTATGATGCCGGAAGACATATAATCTATGAAAAAGACAGACTGGGAAGAGTAATCTCAAGAAAATATTATGAGAGTGGACTGCTGGCGGAAGAGATCCTCCCCAACGGATTGATAACAAAATATGAATATGATGAAAATGACAGACTGGTTAAAACGTCTGATAATATAGGAAGAGAAAACAGTAATGAGTATGATACACAGGGAAATCTGATCTGTAACAGAATACGGATTAATGACAAGGAGTATGAAGAAACCCGGTATACATATGATGCCAGAGGCCGTATTCTGTCCATGACAGATGCCAGAGGCAATACGGAATATTATCATTATGATACTTTGTTCTCGTCAGAAACGGAATATGTCACCATGACGGGAGACAGAATCCGTTATGAATATGATGCAGGCGGCAGACTGATGACGATGGAGGATGCCTTTGGTCAGACTACATATGGGTATGATAACTATGGACATAAAGTACTGACACGCGACCCTGATGGCAATATAACCAGAATATATTATGATCCAATGGCGAATGTGACCAAAGTCATTAAGCCAAATGCTTATGATAATGATACGGATGATGGCATTGGCACCATGTATGAATATGATGCATGGGACCACCTCTCCAGAATCATTACATCTGAGGGGGGAGTCTATGCCTATGAGAATGATTTCAGAGGAAATGTCAGAAAGGCATTAAGTCCAGTAGAATCAGACCAGGAAAATGCCAGGGGAATCCATTACGAATATGACCTGAATGGAAACCGGATCAGGACATATTATCAGGATGGAGGTATTCTCAGAGAAAAATATGATGCCTGCAACAATCTGATCAAACGTATCTTACCGGAAAACTATAACGCACAGACAGATGATGGCGCAGGATATACCTATCAATATGATGAGCTGAACCGTCTGGTAAAGATTACAAATATGGAAGGAGCTGTAGAGCATAAATATGTCTATGACTTAGCCGGCAATCTGATCAAGGATATTGATGCCAAGGGATATTTACAGGCAGAAAACGATGAGGACAGAAGTGGTATTCTTTACTGCTATGATCTTACCGGCAATGTAACACAGATTAGAAGACCTGTAAACCAGACTCCTGATGGACAGACCAGGTACAGCCTTAATGTGTACCGTTATGATTTAATGGGATGCTGTATTGAGGAAAAAAGATATCTGGAAGAGCAGAGTGAAGTCAGTGCAGAAGGCAGGGTAAATGTAATTCATTATACTTATGACCAGGCATCACGCCTGACTTCTGTAACAGATTCTACCGGAGCACATATGGAGTATGCGTATGATGGCAGAAATCTGCGTACCATGGAGCGGTATAAGATTGCAGAAGGAATCTATCAGGAGAGACACTATACATATTCTGCATCAGGACGACTGATCAAGATCATGGAAAGTGCCGATGAGAAAGGCTGCGGAAGGAAATATGTGCCGACACAGATCTCTTATGATGGCAACGGCAATATTACCAGAATACAGACTCCGTCAGGCAATGAGATATTGCGTGAGTACGATCAGAGCAACCATCTTCTTTCAGAGACACATAAGGAAAAAGGCGGCAGCATCCAGAACCGTATCACTTTCACTTATGACCTTAACGGCAACCTGATACAGCGTACGGAATCTAATGGTTTCTATACCAGATACCAGTATGACATACAGGGCAGACAGATCATGACAGAGGATGCGGATGGAGCCATTACATGGAATGATTATGACAGAAATGGCAACCTTGTCAGACAGATCATGCCGGCTGAATATGCCCTTTATGGGGATCAGGCAGCAGGTTACCGTTTCGACTATGATAAGTCCGGAAGGAATACGGCAGTTATTTCACCGGATGGAAGCAGACTGCATCTTACGGAATATAATGAATATGGTGAAAAGACAAGTGAAGGGGACGGCACAGGCAGGGTACATAGCATATATGACCGCGCAGGCAGAAGAATCCGCATCACGACACAGGAAGGAAGCCGGCAGGAGTACATCTATGATGCGGCAGGCAATGTCACAGGGATTGTAGACGGTAACGGAAACCATACGCGGTATGAGACAGACCAGTGGGGAAGAATCACGCAGATTCTGCATGCAGACCAGAGCAGCGAGCATTATACTTATGATTTGGCAGGTAACATAACTACAGCCACAGATGGAAATGGCAACTGTGTGACGTATGAGTATAACGTGCTTAATAAACTGGCAAGGAGAACAGATGCCAAAGGTGCAGTGGAAGAATTCCATTACGATAAAGAAGGACAGATGTGCGAGCATATAGACCGTGACGGCAGACGGGAACTGTACCGCTACAATATGTACGGAGCGCCTACCTGCCATGAGAACCGGGAGGCAGGACTGACCGAGAGCTGGGAATATTCCCCACAGGGACTGCTGACCAGCGCCATTGGCGGAGGCATGCGCTACGAATATGTCTATTATGCAAACGGCAGCCTGAAGGAGAAGAGAGCCAGTGGAAGGACACTGCTGTCCTATACCTATGATGCAGATGGCAGAAGGACCAGCCAGTGTGACCTGACAGGTAAAATCACACAGTACCAGTATACTCCGGGGGGACAGTTGTCCCAGGTCATGGAAAATGGCAGACCACTGGCAGGATACCGTTATAATGAAGACGGAACGGTCAGAAGTCTCACCCTGGGAAGCAGTCTGTACACAGAATACACCTATGATATGGACAAGAACCTGAGCCGTATGTGGACAAGACTGGGAGAAAATACCCTTCTTGTGGATAATTCATATCAGTATGATGGCAACGGCAACCGTACACAGAAGCAGACACAGGACGGACTGATAAGATATGCCTATGATGCGAACAACCGTCTGGTGGAAGTGGCATATCCGGGCATGAATGGTGTCACTGACACGGAATACCTGCATTATGACCATGCAGGCAACAGGACAGAACGTATCCGTGGAAATGTCCATGAATATTATCATTATGATGCCTGCAACCGTCTGACAGAGATAACAGACGGCATCAGACAGGTGAAGCACTATACCTACGATAACAGCGGAAATATGCTCTCAGATGGTGAGATGTCTTACCTCTATGACGGTTTCGGAAGACTGGAGCAGGTGACTAAGGCAGACGGAAGCTTCCAGAAGAACCATTATGACGCAGAGGGACTGCGCGCAGAAATGGAAGAAAACGGACAACTGGTAAAATTCCTCTATAATGAGGACAGGGAAGCAGTAGCCGAAGAGGAGTCCGATGGCAATGTAATCCGTTATATCCGCGGACTGGGGCTGATCAGCTCTGACAGTGAGAAGGCGAAGACCTATTACCATTATGTATCTGATGAGCAGGGAAGCATCACCCATGTGATAAATGGTGAAGAGAAGGAAAGCGGGGAGCTTCCACAGGAGGATGTACAGTCACGTGTACTCAACCACTATGAATACGATGCATTCGGCAATACCATCAGATGTGAAGAACAGGTAGAGAACCGTTTCCGTTATCAGGGCGAGCAGTATGATCCCATTACCCAGCAGTATTATCTCAGGGCACGTTACTATAACCCTGTGATCGGACGTTTCATACAGGAAGATACCTATTATGGAGACGGACTGAACCTGTATACCTACTGTCAGAACAACCCGGTCCTCTACCATGACCCGACAGGACACGGTACGAAGGAGAACAGCCCATACAGCAGGAAAGAACAGCAGTACATTGATGCAGGGGCAGACCCGGATACAGCCAGACTGGCAGCACAGTGCTACCCTGATGCAAAGTCAAAGCAGGATCTGTATAATAAGTACAAGAAACAGGGCTACAGCGCGCAGGATGCCAAAAAACTGGCAAACCGTGAAATCATCCATGGAGAAGAAGCAACAAAGAAGTACATAAAAGATAACAATGTAAAGAAGAGCGGCCCTGACTATACAGCAACCTCTCCAAGAGATAATGTTAACACCGACTGGAGAACTCAGGAAAGACTCAAGTCACAAAATAAAGGATATTCAGGTGATATGATGTCATCTGAAGATGCTGCAAGGTATAGTGAATATTGGAGAAGGCTTGGTATTGGTTCAGAGGAGACTTGGAAAGCATACCTTAATAGCAATCCGATGGGAAATATAGATGATTACTTTGAAATAGTGCAAAAACAATCACCGTGGCCTATAGGATATACTCCTCAAAAAGTGACTTTGAAGGCAGGGGATACATTTGAGATGGCATTAGGTGTTGGACAGCCAGTAACGCAGCCTGGTAGATTTGCTACAACAACGAATACTATTACAAATGTGGATTATGTGCGAAATGATTTAGCTGTAAAAAGAGAGTGGAAACCAGATATAGATAGGGTTGTAACATATCAAGTTAAAGGAGGAATGAAATTATCTTGTTTGCAAGGACCAGTAGGACCTCAGATAGATTTAAATACGAATACATATTTACCAGGAGGAGCTCAACAGATTAATATTTTATTAGATAGGAATACAAATGCAATGGACTATTTCACTCCAATTTCAATAAGAAATATAGAGTAGCTATTTAAAGAATAGGAGTAGTAAAGAAATGATCAGTAATTTAAATATTAACTTAAATAAAATTGAGTGGGTATATAATGGTAAAAGAATAAGCATAGACATTTTAAATTCTTTTTTTGCATCAAAAGATGATGAATTAAAGGTAGTAAAAGTAGAATCAGGGGAGAATTATATTGCTGATAGAATATATTATTTTAGTTATGATGGCAAAATTCTATATGAATGCAATTTGTTAAGAGGAATAATAAAATGGAATATTAATGGTAAAAATGTAGAAATAAAAGCAAAAAATATTCAATGTGCAGATATTTCGTTTACTGAAAACAGAGTCTTTATTATTTCTCAGGAGGATGGACAAGAACTGATAGGATATACGTTAGAAGGGGTTCTTGTTTTTAAAAGAAATGACTATTACAAGTTGAAACTATTGTATTTTGTACATGTAAATAGGAAGTTGCAAGTAGTCTGTGAAAATAGTTCCATGCAGGATAGTTATAACAGAGATAGATATAATTATGATATAAATATTATTAATGGGGAATTATCAATAGTTGGAATGGCATACTAGCAAAATGTCTTATAAATAATCGGATTAAGAGTATAAGAACTATAAATCTGCGTACTATGGAGCGGTATAAGATTGCGGAAGGGATCTATCAGGAGAGACACTATACATATTCTGCATCAGGACGACTGATCAAGATCATGGAAAGTGCCGATGAGAAAGGCTGCGGAAGGAAATATGTGCCGACACAGATCTCTTATGATGGCAACGGCAATATTACCAGAATACAGACTCCGTCAGGCAATGAGATATTGCGTGAGTACGATCAGAGCAACCATCTTCTTTCAGAGACACATAAGGAAAAAGGCGGCAGCATCCAGAACCGTATCACTTTCACTTATGACCTTAACGGCAACCTGATACAGCGTACGGAATCTAATGGTTTCTATACCAGATACCAGTATGACATACAGGGCAGACAGATCATGACAGAGGATGCGGATGGAGCCATTACATGGAATGATTATGACAGAAATGGCAACCTTGTCAGACAGATCATGCCGGCTGAATATGCCCTTTATGGGGATCAGGCAGCAGGTTACCGGTTCGATTATGACATGTCCGGAAGAAACACGGCAGTTATTTCACCGGATGGCAGCAGACTGCGGCTTACGGAATACAATGAATACGGTGAGAAAGTGAGCGAAGGAGACGGCAGGAGCAGGGTACAGACAATATATGACCGCGCCGGCAGAAGAATCCGCGTCACGACACAGGAAGGAAGTTCCCAGGAATATATCTATGATGCAGCGGGTAATGTAACAGGAATCGTAGACGGAAACGGCAACCGTACACAATATGAAACAGACCAGTGGGGCAGGATCACGGAAATCCTGCATGCAGACCAGAGCCATGAACATTATACCTATGACCTGGCAGGTAATATAACTACCGCCGTGGACGGAAACGGTAATTGTGTGACCTATGAATATAATATGCTCAACAGGCTTGCCCGCAGGGTAGATGCCATGGGTGCAGCAGAGGAATTCCATTATGACAGGGAAGGACAGATGTGCGAGCATATAGACCGTGACGGCAGACGGGAACTGTACCGCTACAATATGTACGGAGCGCCTACCTGCCATGAGAACCGGGAGGCAGGACTGACCGAGAGCTGGGAATATTCCCCACAGGGACTGCTGACCAGCGCCATTGGCGGAGGCATGCGCTACGAATATGCCTATTATGCAAACGGCAGCCTGAAGGAGAAGAGGGCCAGCGGAAGGACACTGCTGTCCTATACCTATGATGCAGATGGAAGAAGGACCAGCCAGCGTGACCTGACAGGCAGAGTAACACAGTATCAGTACACTCTGGGCGGACAGTTATCCAGGGTCATGGAGAATGGCAGGCCGCTGGCGGACTACAGGTATCATGAAGATGGTATGGTAAGAAGCCTCACGCTGGGAACGGGTCTGTACACAGAATATGCCTACGATATGGATAAGAATCTGAGCCGTATGTGGACAAGACTGGGAGAAGACACACTTCTTGTGGATAATACCTACAGTTATGACCATAACGGCAACCGTATCCGGAAGCAGACACTGGACGGACTGACCAGATATGCCTATGATGCGGGCAACAGACTGGTGGAAGTGGCATATCCCGGCAGGAACGGCATAACGGATACGGAATATCTGCGTTATGATAAGGCAGGCAACAGGACAGAGCGTATCCGGGGAGCAGTTCATGAGCAGTATCTTTATGATGAATGTAACCGCCTGTTACAGATAACAGATGGTGCAGATACGGTTAAGAACTATACCTATGATAACAGCGGAAATATGCTCTCAGATGGAGAAATGTCTTATCTCTATGACGGTTTCGGAAGACTGGAACAGGTGACAAAGGCAGACGGAAGCTTCCAGAAGAACCATTATGACGCAGAGGGACTGCGTGCAGAGATGGAGGAAAACGGACAACTGGTGAAATTCCTCTATAATGAGGACAGGGAAGCAGCCGCCGAAGAGGAGTCCGATGGCAATGTGATCCGCTATATCCGCGGACTGGGGCTGATCAGCTCTGACAGTGAGAAGGCGAAGACCTATTACCATTATGTATCTGATGAGCAGGGAAGCATCACCCATGTGATAAATGGTGAAGAGAAGGAAAGCGGGGAGCTTCCACAGGAGGATGTACAGTCACGTGTACTCAACCACTATGAATACGATGCATTCGGCAATACCATCAGATGTGAAGAACAGGTAGAGAACCGTTTCCGTTATCAGGGCGAGCAGTATGATCCCATTACCCAGCAGTATTATCTCAGGGCACGTTACTATAACCCTGTGATCGGACGTTTCATACAGGAAGATACCTATTATGGAGACGGACTGAACCTGTATACCTACTGTCAGAACAACCCGGTCCTCTACCATGACCCGACAGGACACGGTACGAAGGAGAACAGCCCATACAGCAGGAAAGAACAGCAGTACATTGATGCAGGGGCAGACCCGGATACAGCCAGACTGGCAGCACAGTGCTACCCTGATGCAAAGTCAAAGCAGGATCTGTATAATAAGTACAAGAAACAGGGCTACAGCGCGCAGGATGCCAAAAAACTGGCAAACCGTGAAATCATCCATGGAGAAGAAGCAACAAAGAAGTACATAAAAGATAACAATGTAAAGAAGAGCGGCCCTGACTATACAGCAACCTCTCCAAGGGATAATGTTAACACCGACTGGAGAACCCAGGAAAGACTGAATGCGCAGAGGAATGCCGGAGCTGGTAAGGGGAATAAAAGCGGTAATAAGGGTGGTTGTGCTTCAGAAGTATATTATAGAACCATGAGTCAAGCAGACTATGATTACTTAAGGATGACAGGGGAATTACCTGCAACAAATGAGACTTTTATTTCTCCAACTTATTCATTCTCAAGTGATTATGATGGAATTACTGTTGAGCTTGAGCTAAGAAAGGGAACTACAAATTCTTTGTTGGATATAGGTGTTGGAAATAATGCAGACCAAGCAATTAGAGACTATGGTGTTTTGCCACAAGTGTCGAAAGGCTGGACTGAAAATAATGCATTTTTTAAAGGAGAGGGAACTCAGAAAAATATTGGTTTGGGAAAAGGTAAGGCATTAGAAATTTTTAATAGTAATATAATTAATTTTAAGCGAACGGGAGGAAAATAATATATGGAATTGACTACGGGCTTATTTAGGGAATATTTTAAAAAGCAAATAAGTCTAGAAACACTAATTGAAAAGATTGGCATATATGAGAGTGAATTTTCAAATTGCCTTTTACAAGAGATGATTATAGCGTTTGACTCAAAGGATGCAGAACGTATTGGATATCTTATCTATACTCTGTTTTTATGGTATGAACGAGTTGGGAAAAATAAGTTTCATGAATTTGAAAAGTTTGTGGATATTTTAAATAAATTATTGATTTCTAAATGGCATTGCAAACATGAAGATATCGTCATTCTTTTGCAAAAAATTTCTTCAGAAAAAAGTATAAAATACTTATATGATGCAATAGAGTTACATCCAGAATATTTGGAGTGGGACGACAATTATGCATTTGAAGTAAAATGTGTTCGAGCTATATTCCATATTGGAATGGAAAAATCATATTCATACTTGGAAGAACTATGTAAACATCCAAATGCAGTAATAAGGGAAATGGCACAGAGGCAACTTAAAAAATTGCAATAGAAAGATACAGGTTTATGAGTAACGAAATAAGAGCATTGTATTCAAAAGACACAATAAGAGTTTATCAGGCATATAATAAAATTATTGCTAGCGAAGCAGTTATGAAGGGTACATTTGGAAACAACTTTAAAATGGATAGGATGACTTGGATAAAGCCGTCCTTTCTATGGATGATGTATCGATGTGGGTGGGCAACAAAAGAAAATCAAGAATGCGTTTTGGCTATAGATATACAGCGAAATGCATTTGATTATCTTGTTGCTAATGCTGTTATATCGACATATCAAGAAGAAATGTATAGAAGTCGCGAAGAGTGGAAACGATTAATACATAGTTCTGATATTCGACTTCAATGGGATCCTGAACGAGATATACATGGAAATCCATTAAATTATCGCTCACTACAACTTGGTTTAAGAGGAGAGGCGGTAAGAAAGTATGTTAATGAATGGATAGTAGATATTACGGATATCACATCTTATGTAAATGAATTAAAATGTTTAATTTCACAAAAGAAGGATGTATCTATGTTATTGCCGAAAGAAATGGTGTATCAAATAAAGTAACTAAAACTTCCAACACCAATAAGGTGTGTTGTGGACAAGCCTGGGAGAAGATACCCTTCTTGTGGATAATTCAATTCATACCAGTATGATGCCTGCAACCGTCTGACGGAGATAACAGACGGCATCAGACAGGTGAAGCACTATACCTATGATAACAGCGGAAATATGCTCTCAGATGGTGAGATGTCTTACCTCTATGACGGTTTCGGAAGACTGGAACAGGTGACAAAGGCAGACGGAAGCTTCCAGAAGAACCATTATGACGCAGAGGGACTGCGTGCAGAGATGGAGGAAAACGGACAACTGGTGAAATTCCTCTATAATGAGGACAGGGAAGCAGCCGCCGAAGAGGAGTCCGATGGCAATGTGATCCGCTATATCCGCGGACTGGGGCTGATCAGCTCTGACAGTGAGAAGGCGAAGACCTATTACCATTATGTATCTGATGAGCAGGGAAGCATCACCCATGTCATCAATGGTGAGGACAAGGAAAGCGGAGAACTCCCACAGGAGAACGTACAGCCGCAAGTACTTAACCATTATGAATATGATGCATTCGGCAATACCGTAAGCTGTGAAGAACAGGTGCACAACCGCTTCCGTTATACGGGAGAGCAGTACGATCCTCTGACGGGACAGTATTATCTGAGGGCAAGATATTATAACCCTGTCATTGCCAGATTCACACAGGAAGATACCTACTATGGTGACGGACTGAACCTGTATACCTACTGTCAGAACAACCCGATCCTCTACCATGACCCGACAGGACACGGTACGAAGGAGAACAGCCCATACAGCAGGAATGAACAGCAGTACATTGATGCAGGGGCAGACCCGGATACAGCAAAGCTTGCAACGCAGTGCTATCCTGATGCAAAATCGAAACAGGACTTATACAATAAGTACAAGAGTCAGGGATATAATGCAACAGATGCCAAGAAGCTGGCAAACTATGAGATTGTCCATGGTGAGGAGAGGGCAAAGAACTATGCTGCCAACAATGTAAAGAAGAGCGGTCCTGATTACACAGTGACTTCGCCAAGAGATAATATTAATACTGACTGGAGAACCCAGAACAGACTGAATGCGCAGAAGAAAGCTGGAGCAGGTAAGAGTGGTAGTAGTTCAATAGTTGAGATAGTTGATGAAGAAAAAGGTACTTTTATTATAAAGGATTGGTCAGACTATCCAGATGATTACGTTCCAGTTCCTGACCAAAATAAGGTGTGGACATTTCTTGAAGGAGATGAGTATAATTCTGCTAGAGATTCAGCAAATATATTCAATAGAAACATGAGGGCAGCTGATCCTTATTATGCTAATAATGGGTTAGAAATTCACGAGATTGAACCAGTAAAAATGGGTGGAAGCCCAACTGATATAAATAATAAAACGGCAATTCAATCACAAGTTCATAGAAGATATGTAACACCTTGGTGGAATAAAATACGAGATGAAGTAAAGAAAGGATTGAACTAATGAGATGAATATACAAGAAATAATTAAAACAATAAAAACTAATGAATCAATAGGTTTGTCAGAGAAAGATATTACAGATTTTGAAAAAGAAATAAATTGGCATTTCCCGACAGATTATAGAGAAATATTAATGGCTGTAGATGGTGGATATGGTAAAATAGGTGATTTTTATATTGATTTTTGGAATCTAAATGATATTATTTTTTATTATGAAGATATAGAAAATTTAGATGGTTTAATTCCATTTGCATCAGACGGATGCGGCATTGCTTTTGCATTTGATAAAAAAAGCGAAGAAATAGTATCAATTCCAATGGACTGTCTAGAAAGAAATTATGCAAAAATAATTGCTGTTAATTATGATGATTTTATCGATAGAATATGTTCGCATAAGTTACAGTATTAGGAGTACAGTATTAGGAGCATTATGAGATTATAAAAGCATCAGTTTTAGAATGGCATGAAAGGGTGTTATCAAAGATCCTGAGCCGAGACAAATTATGCTATTAAAAAATAATGATGCATTAATTATTGATTTTGATTTTCAAAATTGTATGGCATAGCTTTCAATGACTAATTCACTGTATGTTCCGTACCAGTTCGTGTATTTTGAGGCAGTGGATATAGAGGTATCAGATTTAGAAGAGATAACACCAATATATAGTTTCCATGATGATACTATATAAAAAGATGATGTGATTAGTGCTCTGGATGAAGCCTTGTTATTTTGTTTAGATTACAAAGTATTCATATTGAATAGTAATTGTTAAGAGCCAGCTATGACGAGTTAGAAAAGACACTAATTCAAATGTAATAAGTTCTAAACATTTCTCTTGACGATCCACAAATGTCCATGTTACAACGGCACGCACAAGGAGGTATAAGGGGGATAAAAAATCTCTTTAATACCTAAACGCAAGCACAGAATCGAGAATGTTCTATTGACAACCGCCATGGAACATTCTCAATTTTCTGTTACAGGGCAATTCCGATGAAAATAAGAATCACGTTTTATTATTAGGTGGTAATAGAAGCGAAAAATTCAGCCGGAATCCGCCGGTTCTCCTATAACAGCCGCCATCAGCAGACAAGGGTGGAAACCGAAACCGGCAACGTGCAGGAGAACCGCTACGATGCGGAAGGCCTGCGTTTTGAACTGCTGGAAAACGGCAGGAGAACCAGCTTTGTATACCACGATGGAGAGCTTCTGCAGGAGGAGGGAAGAGAAGAGCAGGGCACCAGTTATCATCTCGGGGCAGGGATGGAAGCGTTCCGCAGAGGACAGGAACTGTCCTACTACCACAGGGACGAACAGCTCAGTACGGTATTTGTTACTGATGGACAGGGAGAAATCCGGAACAGCTATCAGTATGATGCCTTTGGCATACCCCTTGAGACCACAGAACAGCTGAATAACCGCATCCGCTATACGGGACAACAGTATGATGATGTAACGGGACAGTATTATTTACGGGCGAGGTACTATAATCCGGTTGCCGGGCGGTTTATGCAGGAAGACGTCTATCAGGGGGATGGACTGAATCTGTATGCGTACTGCGGGAATAACCCAGTGGTGTATGATGATCCGAGTGGGTATGCAAGTACGTCAACAGGTAAAGCTTGTCCACCGCAGGGGAAAATTAGTGAAAGTGTTGATGAGACCAGCTATGGGAAGTCAAGTAGTAATTGTACGGAATTGGTACCATATTATCCCGCAAATAATGGAGCTGAGAGTGATAGTGGTTCAGTACCCAATTCATTATTGCAAGGCGATCCGAACACAAGAGTTTATTTAGGAATTATAGATGGAGAACCAGATTATGTTGGTATTGCTTATGACGTTGAAAGAAGGCAAAGTCAACATGGAGATAGATTTGACTATTTGCGAGAAATAACAACAGAACCGCTTACACGAAGGCAAGCAAGGGCAATAGAGCAGGCAATGATTAAAAATCATCCCGAGTATAGTAACAAAATTAATAGCATAAGTACTAAACGAGATTGGTACAATGATGCCGTTACTTGGGGTAAAGCCTGGTTAAGAGAACATGGACTTTTAGAGTAATAGGGAGGTAAATATATTGGCATTTAATGATTTAATCGCAATGAAGAAATCTTCAAAAAAGCCACAAGAGGGTGATGTGTTTGTGCTGCAACCTGTGATAGGCAAATTCTATTTTGGAAAGGTTATACAAACAGATTTAAAGAGTTTAGATTCCTTTATTAATGGTATGACACTTATTTATATATATAACTACTGTTCCATAGAAAAGGAGATTCCTTTAGAGTTAGAAAAGGAAGAGCTTTTGATTGCACCTATAATAGTTAATAATCAACCATGGTTAAAGGGGTATTTTGAGACCATAGGTAATAAACAAGTATTAGAAAATGAGAAAACTATAGATTTTGCCTTTTGGGATACATTAAAAAAAGAATATGTCGATATTAATGGACATGTAATAAAAAGTAAACCTCAATATTCGAGTATTTATGGTTTGGGAAGTTATGGAGTTGTAGGTAAAGAGGTGAGAAAAGCAATCTTGGTAAAAGAATAGCTATTAAAAGGTAAGTATAAGAGCCGACTAAGCAATGATTAAAATGTAATAATTTTGTCACATTTCCCTTGACGCCCCATAAACATCCATGTTACAATGGCACTCACCAGGGGGTATAAGAGGGGATGAAAAGTTCTCGTAATACCTAAACAAAACACATAATGGGAGATGTTTCGTAGCTACTATGGGCTATGGCGCATCTCCTATTTTTCTGCCACATGGCAATCTCGATAAAATTGTCCAAAGATATAACAAATTTTTGAACAGCAGAAAAAGTTATGCCAAGCTAGATTTCACCCAACGGCTCTGCCGGTGGGGGTCTTCCGGCTTATGCCGCCTTTTGCGGCATAAGCCCTTTAACCTGCACTATTTTCGACCCTATTTATTTTGGCACTATCTTAAGAAATCAAATCTCTCACATTTCCCCAACAAGCCTTAAAAAGTTTATCATGGGTAACTACCTCGACTTCGCTCTTAAAATCGTACACAGGGGCAATACAGGCTCTCACAAGGGCAAGAGAACGTTGTTTTGTATGCTCGGATAGTAAATTTGTGCATCTTTACTGTTATTTCTCTGTTTTTGGTCTATGGCATAAAGCCGATTTTGCCCATTTTTAATGGATTTAAATAAAAATCTGCTCAAAAAGCAAAAAATTGACTTGCAACCTTTCTTTTTCAGAGTTAACATCACACACCACGAAGGAGATTTCTTCTACTTCGTTTCCTGCGTTCTGCAGGATGTATCCATCTCCATGAAAGTCAGCGGTGTTCCTGTATGGAATACTTTGTGCCTGACCAGAAATGGATAGGCTATACCACTCTTGCACACTCGGAAGCTGAAAAGATGCGTAATTCCGAGAAAGATGCTTAATAGTTGAGATTGCCACTATTTTGCCAAACATTGAGATTGGGGTTGATTTTATGGTTAAAGAAAATTTTATTTATGTGGGTATCGATTTACACAAAGAAACCCACACAGCAGTTATGATTGACTGCTACAATCAAAAGCTTGGAGAGATTACTTTTCCAAACAGACCAGCCGATTTTCCTAAGCTGGTAACAAAGGTTAAAAAATGTAATACTGATGCAAAAGAAGTAGTCTATGGTCTGGAGAATGCTTATGGTTACGGCAGACCTTTAGCGGTGTGGCTGATTGATAAGGGGTATTTTGTAAAGGATGTAAATACCGCTATCTCACATCGACAGGCAAAGCACCGGGGTGCCATGTATCGCAAAAGTGACAGTGATGATGCGGAAGCCATTGCACTTGCAACATTAAACATGCTTGATAAGCTTCCGGATGCTTGTCCGAACGATGCGTACTGGTCACTCGGTCAGTTGGTGCACCGCAGGGACAATATCATGAAGCAAAGGACGAGATTAGTCAACCAATTGCATGAGCAGTTGTGTATTGCATATCCGTCTTATAAGCAGTTTTTCAATGACATCAGCAGACCCACTGCACTGTATTTCTGGGAGCATTACCCGTCTAGAAAGTATTTGAAGGGTAAGAGTGTGGAAGACCTACGAACAGAACTTGTTCCGGTCAGCCACAATAGATGTTCGACCAAAAACTGTGAGAAAATCTTGGATGCGGTAGCAAGTGACAAGGTAAAAAATAATGCTTACCAAGATGCCAGAGACATGGTGACACTTAGCATTGTCAGTGATTTACAGCACTATGATAGCCAGCTTGCGGAAGTAGACAAGATGCTGGAACAGATGTATAAGATGCTTGGCTGCACGCTTACAACTATTCCCGGTGTAAATGTCATTACAGCAGTTAAGATTCTTGCTGAAATCGGTGATATCAAACGCTTTAGTAATGCTAATAAGTTGGCACAGTTTGCAGGAATTGCACCACTTCATTTATCATCTAGCGGTAAGGGGAAAAATGTAGCTACCAAGCAGGGTAACAGACGATTGCAGGCAACCATTTATTTCCTTGCAATCCAGATGGTGCAGGTATCCTCAAAGGGTACACCGAGAAATTCGGTGGTACGGGCATATTATGAGAAACGTAAGGCAGAGGGAAAAACCAGTCAGCAGGCACTGATTTGCATTTCAAGACGGTTAATCAGTATCATTTATGGAATGTTAAAGCATGGTACGGAATATCGTATGCCAGTGGTGGAAAGTGCTGGCGAAAAGTAGTGAAATAATGGCAAATATGTAGTAGAATTTTAAGCAGATGTGATAGTCAGCTTTGGGAAGTGTACGCATTTTCCGGAAGAGTGGCATCGGCTTGGATTATTATAAGGGTAAAGAGTTTATGTCAAGAGTGGTACTTCATCTGTCAAGACAGATTTTTATGTTAAACCTAACGGAGAGATTGTGCCTGCTACTGGATATAGATATATGCCAGCGGAGGCAAGTTACATGGATTCGCTAAAAAATACAATGGAGATACCAGAGAATCCTAGTGGTACATATATCACTTTTGATAAATTTGATGTACCTACTCCGGGCAGACTTCAGGTGCCACACGATGCATCTATTCGTGGTTCGTTTGATACATTGCAAATTATTGATGATATCAGAGTACCAAACGGAAAGTGGGGACAAGCAAGTTGGTTAGAACCAATTACTAAGGATTTTCCTAAGTATGGTCCTGGAGGTGCAACACAGGCATTAACATATCAAAAAATAAAGCTTAATAGTCTTAAGGACTTGTCACGATAAAGGAGGAGGGTACTATGCTTTTTTCAAGTGCTAACGATTATAAAAGGTGCACAGAAATCGTAAGAAAAAAACTATCACAAAGAAATATTTGTGTTAGCGATGATGTTCTTGATAAGATTACAGAAGATGTTATGAATATTACATATGCAAAAGGAGGGAGCTATTCATATGATATAGTTCAATGTTTTGCAGAAACATATGTGGAAGAAGAGTTTTATAAAAAATTTCTTGAGTGTTAGCATTAGAAGTAAAGAACAAGTCGGCAAGGAGTTTCCTTGCCGACTTAGAGCATTTTAACACTGATGCGTTAATGTCAAGAGTGGTAGTTCTTCTGGTAAGGGTGACAATAACTCACGACTATACAATCCAAATGAACCAATGAGTCCTTCAAATTATCCACCAACAGATCCTGACTATAGTGTTCCACCAGTAAGATATGAACCTAAGTCAATTGAAGAAGTTGAGAGAATGAGAAATGGAAGAGGACCAACCACAAAAGCTAATGCCGGAGATAGAAATATTGAAGCACATCATAGAAAACAAAAATCTACTGCTAATGGTGGAATACTTGATGATTTGGAAGAGTATGCTCATAGAAGGGGTGGAAACCATAAGCGCCATACGGAGTCTTCAGAGCTTACACCGAAGCAAAGGGCAAAAGAAATAAGAGAATATTGGAAGAAGAGAGGTGCAGAATATATTCTTCCGGGAGAAGGAATATAATAAATTATGAAAAAAAATGAAATAGAAACTATATTAAGTATGTGCCTAGAAAAAGAAGAGTATGAATATTCAATTCCGTCAAATGAAGATTGGAAAAAATTAGAAAAAAAGGTTGACATTATGTTTCCAGAGACATTCAAAACTTTCATTGATTTTATGTCAGTATTTTCTTTCCCTGGAGATATATATAATGTATTAGAAGATAATAATAATGGCAATGACAGTATTTTGCAGGTTTATATGCATGAATGTCAATATCCAGAATGGGATAAAAGTATGATTCCGTTTTATGGAATAGGAAATGGCGATTATTTTTGTATATGTAAAAATGATGCTAAAATTTATTACTATTATCAAGATGAATTAAAATATGAATGTTATTCAGAAAATATGGATGACTGGATTCGGGATTTGCCTGATTTTCTTGAATAATTTTTATAATAGAAGAGCCTAGACCGATTTTTAGGCATTTTGGTGGATGTGCAGAATATGGATTAATGGAGGAATTTTAAATGCTAAATGATGATATTTTTGGTCAGATTCAATTCGAGATAATGTGGCAAAAAAAGGACAACTATTTTCTTTATGGAAAAGAGTTTGAAATTACTTTGTTTATACAAGGAGAAAAAGACGAGACTCCTACTAATATACAAAAGGAAGCATATATATCGTTTATCAATAAAAAAATGATATTAATGAGCGAGATAGAAGAAAAAGTATTTGAATATTATCAAACTGTTTGTGCAGAGTATAGGGAAATGTATGGTGAAGAAGCAGATTTATATGCGCCAATAGTAGATGAGCCTAGTCAGCTTGTGGGATTTGTGAAACCCCAATCAATTATGATACCAAGATCAAAAGATAAGAGAATAATTAATGTTTTATTTAAAACAAAGTGGGATTTGGAAATGGGAATTGGTATTCAGCTTGTTAATGAACGAATAGAAATAGTGGGTGTACAGAGTGATGTATTATAATTTTAATATGTATGAATATATGGGGACTGACTGCCATTAAATGATAAAATTAAGGAGAAAGGATATGGATAAATTAAGTAGAGAAGAAGTAAAAGAATTGGTTGAAAAAATAAGTTATGGTATGGGAAGTGATGAAGAAGTTTCAGAGTGGATTCAAAAGATAATGGATAGTGTGCCTAATAGAAATGTAGTGGAAGCTATTATGTCAGGTCCGAACGCAAGTATAGAAGAGATATTAGATAAGTTATATACAGGCAATGTAATTCGTTTATAATTTAATCCTTATATGTAATGAGATGTATCCCCCCTCCCATATTTTGAATAATGCATTTAGACCAAAGTGTCGGACAATGTTTTCAGACTATGCTGGAAAGCTATACAGTATCGGCATTTCTGCTAATGGAGAAATATAGATGTTCCACAGAACTGACGTTTTGATAAGTGCTTGAAGACATAAGAAAAGAGAGGATGTTTTGACAGGCATCCTCTCTAATAATATATGCAGGTATGTCTCTAAAATAAGGTCTGCACATAGTTAAGCATTGGTTACTGCTCCAAAAAAATTTATGATTTCTTCTTTTGACAAATCTCTGGAAGATACTTTCTTAGGAGTTATCTTATCAGCGGCATCGGCAGTATTTTCTAAAGCAGTTACAAATGCTTCGGCAGTTTTAGAGTCCTGAATAATGATATTGTGAAAAATACTTTGTGTCGCCATGAAATTCACTCCCTGGTACTTCTATCGTAAATTATTTTTGAAAAGAAATAATCTTAAACAAGCACAGCTTTTTTATCCGTTTCAATAATAGCAATTACATCGTCTACACTTGTGCCTGTATATGTGGCAATCTGTTCTGCCGTAAGCCCATTCTTGTGCATATTAAGAATAATTCTAGCTTCGCCCTCAGCAATGCCATCTTCTCTGATCCCCTGACTTAAATTGCACATAATGTTCACATCCCTTCTAAAATTTTCCTCAACAGGAATATTGTATTCATCACCGATGATTGTCAGCTTTTCATTTATCGTCAGTTCTTTGGATAATAATGCCCCTAACAGACGGTGCAGCTCATACATTTCATCGTGTTCCGGAAGCTCTTTTGCAAGACCCAGCATGACGATATTTAACAGGTCGAGATTTCCTTTCCAGTGATAAGTATCTATAATATCATCTTTGGTGAGGTGGATATGGCTCATGCTGTTTTTGTCCATATTCATACATACCCAGATCGAATAGACACGGCGTATGTCATTATAGTTTGAATTTTCAAAATCCCGCCCTTTTTGTGAGGATATCATCCTGCTGACATAAAAGATTGCCCGGTTTAAAATATCATATTCCGTCGGTTCTGATTTCTGTGCTTCCACATTTACGATTATCTGCGATAATTCGCCTTTTATGCCACTTTTTGATGGCATACGGACATAAAAGATAATGTCAAATCGTATCAGTCCCTCGTTGATTTCTGCGTTTTCCCCATTCAGACCGATTAAGCGTTCTCCGCTGTTTTCGGTGACAGTATTGGTAAGTCCCGGCTCAACCGGAACGGTACTAATACAAGGCTCGCCCTCGATCAGCGGAACAATGTCTTTTGGGTTCATTCCCATAAATTCAGGGACTGTTTTTACTAAGATATGTGCCAGTATGTGTTTCTGTCCCAGTAAACGCTTGGCACTGGCATCATATTGGGCATCTTTATCCGTTGATGCTATTGCATTTTTTAATTCTGTGTTCACAGGTTTCCTCCTTTTTGTAGGATATAGTCATCTACAAGGAGTATCTGACCACATCCTCATTATAACTTATTTTTAAGGTTAAAACAACTTGGAAATCTTTCTGTTGCAGGGCAAACGCATATAGGTTTCCTCCTTGATTTTTGAGCATACAAGATTTAAAATGAAAAATGTACCTTGAAAACATTAAAAAGTAATAGAAAAGAGGTAATATTATGGATAATCAAAATAAAGTTCTGGAGTATGCTAACAAATTAGAGCATATTCTTCGTCATTATCTTGAATGTGACTATACTGAATTTGGCGTGAAAGCAAATGATAATTTAACTCGCTATGATTGGCAAAGTCCTATAAATTTTGCTTTAGGTTATCGTTATGCTTCGTCAAATAAAGACCCCAAAGTGAAAGCAGATATTGATTATTTTTTAGGTAATGTGCTTGAAGGGCAAAGTATTGGCGATGTAGTGGAAAAATATGAATACTATGGTTATGACTCCCCAGAAGCCGCATTTGAGTATATTGACGAAGCCATTGAAAAGTTAAGAAAAATACTGTTTTCGTAACATTAAAAGTATTTTTGGCGGTTTTATTGTTTTTTGGGTGAATTAGTTTTTGGCAACTTCTTGATACAGTACCCGATACAAGGGGCTGTCCTTTTGTGGTAGGGGCAGGAAGCGCAAGCCGGGGAATGGGGAACGGGAGGCTTGTGCTCATGCCGCCCGTTCCCCGGTTTTTGTATCATCATTTTGGTTCTATGTCAAGAAAAAATGAAAAATTACAATTCATGTTTTTTCTCTTTTTTTATCTGATCCGTATCGTGTTCCACCTGCACGTCCCGTCCGAGATACCGATCAAGATTTTCCTGTTTCCGCTTCAAATCCCGCACCTCTTTTTCACAGCTCTTGTAGGTTGCGGTCAGTTCTTTTTTCCGTGTTTCCAATGCCTGATACTCGGCTCGCAGCTTATTCACATTCAATCCTTTTAGCTTGATGCCTGCCTGTTCAAGCACCCGTCTTGCACCGCCATAGAGGATGATCTGGCTCTCGTATCTGCGGAAATAAGCGTCCGGGTTCTTGGCTTTCTTGTAAGCAATATGAATAGGAGCGGTTGTCCTTGTACTGCTCGGCATATTTGATGATTTCCGCAAGGTCTTTCATGCGGTGTTCCAGTTCCACAACGCTCTGTTTGGCAGACTTGCCCGCTTCCGTTTTTACAGTAATCTTATGCTCCGGATCGGAGAGAGAACCAGCTTCATTATAGCTTTGTGCGGCGATTTTCAGATTCTCAATTGCCGCCCACTGTTGCAGTCCGGGACTGTTCTGGAATTTCTCGTCCGAGGTGTCAATGAGCCTGCGGGTGGAGTAGTCCTTTTTCGGGATAACTACTTTTCGTTCCCGCTTCTTTTCAATGAGTTCCCGGATACGTTCCTTTGTGTATTCTTTCCCTAAAGACCTAGTACTGCCACGAACAAAACGCTCCTTGTCCAGAGGTCGGAAAGAGATATATTTCACAGCTTCTTCTCCAAAAGTTTCCCCTTTGATTTCATATCCTTTGGCTCTCATTAAAAGCAGAAATTCTTCATAAGTGGAAGCCGCCTTGATACAGAAATTGATGTCCCGTCTGAGCTGCGTTTTCCAGGTCGAACCATTCTGATCAGACTGCCATTCCTTGTATTTTTTGCCACGTTCACCGCCGGGAATGATGACAGAAAGATTGTGTTCTTTGCACAGCTCATCACTCAGGTGGCGGATGCGGTGGTAGGTCTGTGTGCAGTCATGGTATTTGTTATATTCAATGTTGTCAGCCGCACAAAAGATGATATGGTTGTGTATATGTCCCTTATCAATATGCGTGGTAACAACATACGAATATTTTCCTTCTAAAACCTTGTCTGCAAGCTCTTTTCCGATGCGGTGCGCTTCCTCATAACCGACCTCGCCAGGAGCAAAAGCCTGTATGAGATGATAGGCTTTGTTGGGACTGTTTTCCCTGCAATGGTCAAGCGTATACTTAGTGTCTGCTGATTAAGCCGCAAACACTTGATTTTACTGACTTTTGCTCCATTTTCTGGTATAATGATTGCAAGGATTTTGACGAAAACAAATCGTTTTTCTTGCAGTTTTTTACAGATTTTGAGCATATAGGGGCTAAAACAATGTACAAACCGATCGACAAGCTACAGCATTCCTTCCTTGATTTCAACCAGCCTTTGGGTCTCCACATGAATCCGGATAACCGCTGGATCAAACTGGCTGACCGTATCCCATGGGATACGTTTGAAGTCAAATACGCTGAACTTTTCCCAAGTGATACCGGTAATGTAGCCAAGCCTCTTCGCATGGCGTTAGGAGCTCTGATCATCCAGACTAGGTTCCAGTATTCTGACCGTGAACTCGTGGAGCAGATCGCTGAGAATCCGTATCTGCAATACTTTATCGGACTTCCCGGCTTTCGGGAAGAAGCTCCGTTTGATGCAAGTACACTGGTTCTTTTTCGTAAACGCATTTCCGCAGAAATGCTGATGGAAGTAAACGAGTATCTTCTTGCGCATAAGGATGATGACAAAGATGACCATACTCTGCCATCCGGAGGAAAAACCAATGATGATGGTACTGCAAAAGAAGATACACACAAAGGAATGCTGACCCTTGATGCAACCTGTGCGCCTGCAAACATACGTTATCCGCAGGATATCTCACTGTTGAATGAAGCAAGAGAAAAACTGGAGACCATGATTTACCGTTTTTGTAAATGCTATGGTCTTAAGTTGCCAAGAAGATACCGTAAATGTGCCAGAAAAGAGTATCTTGCATTTGCTAAGAGCAGGAAGCGCACGGCAAAGAAAATCCGCAGCGCACTCCGCAGACAGCTTGGCTACGTAAAAAGAGATCTTGGCTATCTGGAACAGTTCATGAGTGATGGATACGCCATGACAGGTAAGGATATCGGTCTGTATCTTACCATCATCAGGCTGTATGAACAGCAACAGTATATGTATGATAACAGAGTCCATTCTGTGGAGCATCGCATTGTAAGTATTTCGCAACCATGGCTCCGGCCGATCGTCAGAGGTAAGGTCAAAGCACCTGTTGAATTTGGTGCAAAATTTGATCTCAGTCTTGACAGCGAAGGTTATGGGCGTATCGAAAAAATATCTTTCGAGGCATACAACGAGAGTACCTGCCTGATTGAAGCAATAGAACGATTCAGAGAGCGTACCGGTTATTATCCGGAACGTGTTCTGGCAGATCAGATATACCGGACCAGGGAAACAGGAGTATCAGGATAATACCGATAGAATCGAAGTGGAGCGCACCTTCAGCCTGAGCAAACGTTGTTATGGTATGAGCTGCATTACCACAAAACTGGAAGAAACACGGTTGACTTCTATCGCATTATCTGTATTCGTGACGAATCTTTTCAGGATTCAGAGGCGAATACTTTACGCTCTTTTACATCTGTTCCGCTTCTGGCATGACTGGAACAGATGTAAGAGCTGGAAGTTGCGGATATCTGCTTAATCAGCAGACACTAGTTAGGTTTGCAAATGTAACAATTTTGTAACATTTTCCCTGGTAAATCGAAAACTGTCATGTTACAATAGCACGCAAGAGGGGATAAGGGAGATAAAAAGTTCTCTTAACACTTAGATGTAAACACAGAATCGAGAATGTTCTATTGGCGACAACCGCCATGGAATATTCTCGATTTTTCTGTTACCAAGCAATCCCTACAAAATTGTTCCAAAGCATAACAAATTTTTGAATAGCAGAAAAAGTTATGCTATATTAGGTTTCTCCCAACGGCTCTGCTAATGGGGAGCCTGCTTATTTTAATAGATTAAAAAAAATCTGCTCCAAAAGTGAGCACACGTCTATACCCCAGCCGTGTCATTACGCCGAAGGGGGAGGAGACTGCCTACGGCTACGATACCGTAGGCCGCAGACTGTCCATCAGCAATACTTACGGCACGGTGGAGCTGGCTTACAATTCCAGAAACTTTGTCACCAGCCGCATCGACGGGGAAGGCTACACCACCCGTAGATTCTATGACCGCATGGGCAATCTGACCACTTACTATCCACCCGTGCAGTGGGAAAAGAAAGAGAGCGGCTATGAGTACCGCCACGATTTTCTGGAACGTGTGGTAGATACCATATCTCCCCTGCAGGAACATCACCGTGTATTCCGTAACTTTGATGGGGACATCACCAGCCGGATCCATCCGGTCAGCTATGCCCTGAAAGGCGATGAGGGAGAAGGAATCCGCTATGAGTACGATTCTGACGGGAACTGCATCCGTATCCTGTATCCGGACGGAGGCGTGGAGCGGAGATTCTATGATGCGGATGGCAACATGATCAAACAGGTACAGCCGGAATCTTATGATGCAGATTCGGATGACGGCAATGGCTACCGCTATGCCTATGATGCCTGCGGCCGGATGACAGAAGTACAGGATCCCGGGGGGAACATCCTGCACACCTACGAGTACAACGGGCACGGACAGATCCTCCGGGAAGTGGACGGCGAAGGAAAGGAGGTCCTCTATACCTATAATGATCTGGGCTGGAAGATCCGGGAACAGATAAAAGTGCAGGAGACCGATCCTGCGCTGTACCGTGTCATCGCCTATACCTATGACAGTCAGGGCAATAAGGTGGAGGAGGCCTACGGACAACAGGAAGTAGAACGGGACGGAGAGCCGGATGGCTGGCACCGGATCCATTTTTCCTACGATAAAAACAATCATCTGAATGTAGTGAAAGATGACTTTGGGGCAAAAATGCGCTACGATTATGACTGTCTGGGAAATGTAACGCTGGAAGAGCGTGCCATTGCGGACGGTGTTCATAGTGTCATTCATTATGCCTACAATAAAAACGGGTGGCTTGTTCAGCGGACGGAGGAAATCCAGGGCAACGGCCCGGTACAGGCCGCCGTTACAAGATATGCCTACGATGCCAACGGCAACCTGACAAAGATCACCACCCCGAAGGGTTCCGAGATCCACAGAAGCTACGATGCGGACGACCGCCTGACCGAGGAGAGAGTCCTTGACAGAAAGAACGGTATCGACAGACGGGTGCAGTATGCCTATGATGCGGCCGGAAATGTGCTGAAACAGTCCATTCTGGGAACGGACGGGGAATGTCTGGAGAGCAGCACCCGGTATGACCTGAAAGACCGGGCGACCCACAGAACCAATCCGGCAGGAGGAGTTACCCGCTATCTCTATGACCGGAATGACAGGCTGCGGAAAGAGATCAATCCCTACGGCTACGAGCCGGAGAGTGATGACGGGGCGGGGGTATCCTACACCTATGACAGCCGCGGCAACCGCCTCCGCACCACCAATGCATTAGGAGAAGTGGTACAGGAGCTTTCCTACAACCTGCGGAATCAGCCGGTCATCCAAAAGGATACGTTTGGAAACCGGACAGAACTTTCCTACGAACTGGACGGAAAGATCAAGGATGTCCGGCGTTCGGGGAACCATCAGCGCATCCTCCAGCAGTATGAGTATAATGCTAGAAGGCAGATCACGGGAGTTGTGGACGGCAACCAGAATCCCATTTCCTATGACGTGGACAGCTGGGGACGCATCACAGGCATTGGATTTGTGGACGGGGTGAAGGAAGGCTACGAGTACACCCCCGCCGGGCAGGTCAGCAGGACTATAGACGGTAACGGTAATGCGGTGCAGTACCGCTACAACAGTCTCGGCAAGATCAGCGAGAGAATTGATCAGCTGGGATTCACAGAGACCTTCCGGTATGACGAGGAGGGCAACCTGTCCCTGCATATCGACCGGGATGGAAGACAGCTGCAGCGTGCCTGCAACGTATTCGGTCAGCCTGTGTATGAGAAGGCGTCCGATGCAGAAGGAGAACATACCAATATCAGCACCTGGCACTATGACAGCCTGGGCCGGGTGACCCGTGCCGTCTGTGACGGGAAGTCCTATGAATACATCTACGATGCATATGGTAACCTGAAAGAGAAGCGTTCCAACGGGAAACGCTTAGTTTCCTATACCCATGACAGGGCAGGGCAGATCACGGAGATCAGGGATCCCACAGGAGTCAGCACCCGGTATGAGTATGACATTCTGGGCAGACGAAGCCGCATCTTTAATGATGACGGACTGGAAGTGCGCTACGGCTACGATGCCCTGAACCGCATCCGCCATATCCGTTATGGCAATGGTGTGGAGACCGCCTGTACCTACGATGGTGACGGTAACATCCGCACTCTGGAAACCAGAGCGGGCGAAAATGTCCTGCTCTCCTTTGCATACCGGTATGACGGCAACGGAAACCGTACGGCGAAGACAGGCACACAGGCAGCTCTGGGCGGCATCACCGCAGGGAATAATGCGCTGGATCTCTCCTACAATTATGATGTCCGTGGACAGCTTCTGGAAGAGCGGCGGAACGGCGCTTCTGTTTGCTATGCCTATGACAAAGCCGGAAACAGAATCCGGAAGACGGATGCTCAGGGAGAAACCCGATATCTTTATAATGAGAAGAACCAGCTTACCGCAGAAGAAAGCCCTGTCGATAGAAAACAGTTTTCTTATGACCGTCAGGGCGGTATAATAGAGGAGAAAAATGCAGCCGGGATCCGCCTGTTCTCCTATAACAGCCGCCACCAGCAGACAAGGGTGGAAACTGAAACTGGCAACGTGCAGGAGAACCGCTATGACGCGGAAGGACTGCGCTTTGAACTGCTGGAAAACGGCAGGAGGACCAGCTTTGTATACCACAATGGAGAGCTTCTGCAGGAGGAGGGAAGAGAAGAGCAGGGCACCAGTTATCATCTCGGGGCAGGGATGGAAGCGTTCCGCAGAGGACAGGAACTGTCCTACTACCACAGGGACGAACAGCTCAGTACGGTATTTGTTACTGATGGACAGGGAGAAATCCGGAACAGCTATCAGTATGATGCCTTTGGCATACCCCTTGAGACCACAGAACAGCTGAATAACCGCATCCGCTATACGGGACAACAGTATGATGATGTAACGGGACAGTATTATTTGCGGGCGAGGTATTACAATCCTGTTGCTGGACGTTTCATGCAGGAAGACGTCTATCAGGGAGATGGACTGAATCTGTATGCGTACTGCGGGAACAATCCAGTGGTGTATTATGACCCGAGTGGATATTATACTGCATTAGGGAATCTTTTTACAGATAGTGTAATAGAAACAAAGGGAAATTCGACAGACTTAAAGATTGCTATTTTAAAAATGATAACAGGTGATGCTGACATTTCAGATGCTACTGTTGGCTCTCATCAAGCCCAGCACCTAATCCCTAATGAATTTAGGAATAATATAGCAGTTAGTGTGTCAGGATATCAGGTAGATCACGCATTAAATGGAATACTTGATATAAATAGGAATAGTTCGACTCCGGGGGCATTAGATAATTTTTTAAGAAACTATAATGTGTCAGCGGAGAATATGGAATTCTATATCTCAAATAAAACTCAGCATGGTTGGGCACCTGGAACTAGTTTTTATCATGGAGCATATAACGAATATGTAGGATCAAGATTAGCCCAACTGGATGAGAAATATCAGTTGTCTTTGATGTTGGAAACAAAAACACTGCCAGAAATAAGGGAACAATTAAGGCTATCAGGTCAACTGGAAATGTTGCAAGCAGATATAACGGGATTGAATAATGAGTTGAGACGAGCAAATCAAGAGGGTATTGATCTATATCTTACCCATCCCAATAATACAAATATTATTGATTATACTGAAGGAGGTACGCTTTCGCATGAGGATGCTATGAAAAAGTATAGAGAAGAAAATTTCGGAGAAAAGGAAAATAAAGAGAGCCTTAAAAGTAATGGCTGTGGAAACGGAAAGAAGGTATAAGTATGCTGAAACATTTGGATTTGTCACAATTTACATTAAATGAAAAAATGTATATAGAAAATGCAAATATACAGAATTGTAAAATATCTGAAATTCAAAACAGAATTTGTGTCATTAGTAAGTGCAATTTTTATAACGTTGTATTTGAGAACTCTTTTTATGAAGTGTATGCCACATTTAAAGAATGTAAATTCATAAAATGTATGTTTCGAGATACTTTTGAAGGGGAAGATTTGGAGTTGTTAGTAAAGGATAATATATTTATAGATTGTGTATTTGAAAATATCAGTTATAGATCTTTTCAAGTACAGTCTAATGTTACATACTCTAAATTTGTAAATTGTAATTTTTCAAATATTAAAATGGAAGGAGATTTATCCTTTATTGGATTGGAATTTCAAGGTGGAAAAATAGACAATTTTAATTTCTATGGGAATCAAATTATGCAGAATATTTTTTTGGATTTACAGATAAAAGATATGAACTTAAATTGTGCTTTTATAGAGAATAGGATGGAAAGAATTGACTTTAAAGGGACAAAAATAAGTGGATATTGTAGGGATAATATCTTTATTGAGTGCGAACCCAATGGGATAATGCCTTGAACAGAGCGATGCAAGCTGCTAAAGAAAGAATTAAACAATATGATGTACTAAAGAAAGGCAGAGGATGCCACATTAGTCGGAGGTAGTAATCCTCAAGTACAAGCAGCTGGTATGATAGAAATTCGTGGAATAAAGTGGATTTTATAGCTTTAAGTAAATAACTGGGCAAATTATGGATATGGGACAGCGACGGAAGAGAGACCCTCTATACTTATGACCAGGAACACAATCCGGTCAGGACGATGGAAAAGATCAAAGAGGGCAAATGGAAAGAAACGGCCCGGAAGTATGATTTCAGGGGAAGATGCATTCTGGAGCGGGATGCCCTCGGAAACGAAAGCCTTAAGGAATATGAAGCCAACCGGGCATACCCCAGCCGTGTCATTACGCCGAAGGGGGAGGAGACTGCCTACGGCTACGATACCGTAGGCCGCAGACTGTCCATCAGCAATACTTACGGCACGGTGGAGCTGGCTTACAATTCCAGAAACTTTGTCACCAGCCGCATCGACGGGGAAGGCTACACCACCCGTAGATTCTATGACCGCATGGGCAATCTGACCACTTACTATCCACCCGTGCAGTGGGAAAAGAAAGAGAGCGGCTATGAGTACCGCCACGATTTTCTGGAACGTGTGGTAGATACCATATCTCCCCTGCAGGAACATCACCGTGTATTCCGTAACTTTGATGGGGACATCACCAGCCGGATCCATCCGGTCAGCTATGCCCTGAAAGGCGATGAGGGAGAAGGAATCCGCTATGAGTACGATTCTGACGGGAACTGCATCCGTATCCTGTATCCGGACGGAGGCGTGGAGCGGAGATTCTATGATGCGGATGGCAACATGATCAAACAGGTACAGCCGGAATCTTATGATGCAGATTCGGATGACGGCAATGGCTACCGCTATGCCTATGATGCCTGCGGCCGGATGACAGAAGTACAGGATCCCGGGGGGAACATCCTGCACACCTACGAGTACAACGGGCACGGACAGATCCTCCGGGAAGTGGACGGCGAAGGAAAGGAGGTCCTCTATACCTATAATGATCTGGGCTGGAAGATCCGGGAACAGATAAAAGTGCAGGAGACCGATCCTGCGCTGTACCGTGTCATCGCCTATACCTATGACAGTCAGGGCAATAAGGTGGAGGAGGCCTACGGACAACAGGAAGTAGAACGGGACGGAGAGCCGGATGGCTGGCACCGGATCCATTTTTCCTACGATAAAAACAATCATCTGAATGTAGTGAAAGATGACTTTGGGGCAAAAATGCGCTACGATTATGACTGTCTGGGAAATGTAACGCTGGAAGAGCGTGCCATTGCGGACGGTGTTCATAGTGTCATTCATTATGCCTACAATAAAAACGGGTGGCTTGTTCAGCGGACGGAGGAAATCCAGGGCAACGGCCCGGTACAGGCCGCCGTTACAAGATATGCCTACGATGCCAACGGCAACCTGACAAAGATCACCACCCCGAAGGGTTCCGAGATCCACAGAAGCTACGATGCGGACGACCGCCTGACCGAGGAGAGAGTCCTTGACAGAAAGAACGGTATCGACAGACGGGTGCAGTATGCCTATGATGCGGCCGGAAATGTGCTGAAACAGTCCATTCTGGGAACGGACGGGGAATGTCTGGAGAGCAGCACCCGGTATGACCTGAAAGACCGGGCGACCCACAGAACCAATCCGGCAGGAGGAGTTACCCGCTATCTCTATGACCGGAATGACAGGCTGCGGAAAGAGATCAATCCCTACGGCTACGAGCCGGAGAGTGATGACGGGGCGGGGGTATCCTACACCTATGACAGCCGCGGCAACCGCCTCCGCACCACCAATGCATTAGGAGAAGTGGTACAGGAGCTTTCCTACAACCTGCGGAATCAGCCGGTCATCCAAAAGGATACGTTTGGAAACCGGACAGAACTTTCCTACGAACTGGACGGAAAGATCAAGGATGTCCGGCGTTCGGGGAACCATCAGCGCATCCTCCAGCAGTATGAGTATAATGCTAGAAGGCAGATCACGGGAGTTGTGGACGGCAACCAGAATCCCATTTCCTATGACGTGGACAGCTGGGGACGCATCACAGGCATTGGATTTGTGGACGGGGTGAAGGAAGGCTACGAGTACACCCCCGCCGGGCAGGTCAGCAGGACTATAGACGGTAACGGTAATGCGGTGCAGTACCGCTACAACAGTCTCGGCAAGATCAGCGAGAGAATTGATCAGCTGGGATTCACAGAGACCTTCCGGTATGACGAGGAGGGCAACCTGTCCCTGCATATCGACCGGGATGGAAGACAGCTGCAGCGTGCCTGCAACGTATTCGGTCAGCCTGTGTATGAGAAGGCGTCCGATGCAGAAGGAGAACATACCAATATCAGCACCTGGCACTATGACAGCCTGGGCCGGGTGACCCGTGCCGTCTGTGACGGGAAGTCCTATGAATACATCTACGATGCATATGGTAATCTGAAAGAGAAGCGTTCCAACGGGAAACGTTTTGTTTCCTATGCTCATGACAGGGCAGGGCAGATCACGGAGATCAGGGATCCCGCAGGAGTCAGCACCCGGTATGAGTACGATATCTTAGGACGCAGGAGCCGTGTTTACAACAATGACGGACTGGAAGTGCGCTACGGCTACGATGCTTTGAACCGCATCAGTCGCATCCATTATGGTAACGGTGTGGAGACCGCCTATACCTATGACGGGGACGGAAACGTCCGCACGCTGGAAACCAGAGCAGGTGAAAATGTCCTGATTTCCTTTGCATACCGGTATGACGGCAACGGTAACCGCACGGCGAAGACAGGCACACAGGCGACTCTGGGCGGCATTACTTCTGAAATCACCACAGGGAATAATGCACTGGATATCTCCTACAATTATGATGTCCGAGGACAGCTTCTGGAAGAGCGGCGGAACGGCGCTTCTGTTTCGTATGCCTATGACAAAGCAGGGAACAGAATCCGGAAGACGGATGGGCAGGGAGAAATTCGTTATCTTTATAATGCGAAGAACCAGCTTACCGCAGAAGAAAGCCCTGCCGATAGAAAACAGTTTTCTTATGACCGTCAGGGCGGTATAATAGAGGAGAAAAATGCAGCCGGGACCCGCCGGTTCTCCTATAACAGCCGCCATCAGCAGACAAGGGTGGAAACCGAAACCGGCAACGTGCAGGAGAACCGCTACGATGCGGAAGGCCTGCGTTTTGAACTGCTGGAAAACGGCAGGAGAACCAGCTTTGTATACCACGATGGAGAGCTTCTGCAGGAGGAGGGAAGAGAAGAGCAGGGCACCAGTTATCATCTCGGGGCAGGGATGGAAGCGTTCCGCAGAGGACAGGAACTGTCCTACTACCACAGGGACGAACAGCTCAGTACGGTATTTGTTACTGATGGACAGGGAGAAATCCGGAACAGCTATCAGTATGATGCCTTTGGCATACCCCTTGAGACCACAGAACAGCTGAATAACCGCATCCGCTATACGGGACAACAGTATGATGATGTAACGGGACAGTATTATTTACGGGCGAGGTACTATAATCCGGTTGCCGGGCGGTTTATGCAGGAAGACGTCTATCAGGGGGATGGACTGAATCTGTATGCGTACTGCGGGAATAACCCAGTGGTGTATGATGATCCGAGTGGGTATAAAAGGAAAGCTTGTCCACCGCAGGGGAAAATTAGTGAAAGTGTTGATGAGAGTGGTAGTGTAACTAAACCTAATCAGGTACATCACTATGCAACAAATAAAAGCAAGACATATACCCCTCAGCTGGAGGAAATAGCAAACAGGTATGAATTAGATTTAGATGATGCATGGAATAAAGATTTGCTACCACATCAGGGTCGTCATCCAAATGCTTATCATGAATATGTTCTTGATAGTATGAAACAATTTGACAACATTGCACAAGGAGACAAAGATATATTCCTTAAGTTATTTGATAATTTAAAGAATAACGTAAAATCAAAACCTGACATGTTGTATAAGGATTACTGGAAGTAAGGAGAATATGGATGAAATATTACAAATTATCTATGGATATGGAAAGAGAAAATGATATAATATGCCATTTTCAAAATGATTATGGAATTCAGCAAAATGCATTAAATACTGGGAAAGTTTTTGAAAACTGGGATGATAGATTTGAGTTTTTCTATACAAAAGAAGAAGGAGATGTTTGGACTGATTATCTTGCCAATGATAAAGGATGGTTCTTGGTATCAAACAGGTTGAAGACATTATTAGAGTCAGTCAATACGGATATACAATTTTTGAAAGTTGGCATAAAGGAAACAAATAATGGAGAGGATTTTAAACAATATTATATTGCCAATATTATTAAAGTTGTAGATGCGTTATGCTTGGATAAATCAGAGTATTTTGAAACAGAAATTGAGGGAATAGGAACAATATATACAGTAAGTAAATATGGTATATATGCTGATAAAACGGATAGCGCAGATGTCTTTAAGTTGTCAAATAGGCAAGAAATACCAATATTTGTATCTGAAAAGTTTAAAGATTTAATTCAAAAGGTAAATATTACGGGTATTTCGTTAACAGAGATTAGTGTAGTATAGTACTTATTATGGCTATACTTTCGGACATCCAACAACCTACAACTCCTATCCGGCTATTAATTAACTCTCCATCCGTAAAGGAAGAGTACATTTGAGTAAGCAGAAGGACTAGCCAGCGTGATCTGAAAGGCAGAGTGACACAGTGGACAGTTATCTGGGGTCATGGAGAATGGCAGGCAACAGGACAGAGCGTATCCGGGGAGCAGTTCATGAGCAGTATCTTTATGATGAATGTAACCGCCTGTTACAGATAACAGATGGTGCAGATACGGTTAAGAACTATACCTATGATAACAGCGGAAATATGCTCTCAGATGGAGAAATTTTTTTATCTTCTCTTGACAAGGGCAGTTTGGGATGCGTATACTGACTATTGTTGAGAGCAAACAAAGGGGTCGTATGGTAGTAGTCATACTACCCCTTTTTCGCTCATTGTTGTCTGATAAAAAACAGGAGGAAAGATTATGAAAAAGAAAGTCGTAAGTTTACTTGCAGCTATGACTCTGGCAGTCTCTGCACTGGCAGGATGTGGCGCAGCCGCTGATTCCACTGCTGACATGGCAGCAGCAGAGAATACGCAAACAGCTGCAGCAGAAGATACTGCTGCAACCCAGGAAGCAGCTGATACAACAGCAGCAACCGCTGGTTTAAAGGCAGGTTTTATTTTCCTGCACGATGAGAACTCTACTTATGATTTGAACTTTATGAATGCTGCAAAAGAGGCATGTGAGAAGCTTGGTGTGGAGTGCGTGACTAAGACAAATATTCCTGAAGGCCAGGAATGTTATGAAGCAGCTTGTGAACTTGCTGATGCGGGATGTGATTTTATCTTTGCAGACAGCTTTGGTCATGAGGATTATGTAATTGAGGCAGCTAAGGAATATCCTGATATCCAGTTCAGCCATGCAACAGGTACCAAGGCTCATACAGAGAATCTGGACAACTATCACAATGCATTTGCATCTATCTATGACGGACGTTATCTTGCAGGTATCGCAGCAGGTATGAAGATCAACGAAATGATTGCAAATGGTGATATTACAGAAGACCAGGCTAAGATGGGTTATGTTGGTGCTTATACTTACGCAGAAGTTATTTCCGGTTATACATCTTTCTTCCTGGGTGCGCGTTCTGTATGCCCTTCCGTTACTATGGAAGTTACCTTTACAGGTTCCTGGTATGATGAGACAGCAGAAAAAGAAGGCGCTAATAAACTGATTCAGGATGGTTGTGTACTGATCAGCCAGCATGCAGATTCCATGGGTGCTCCTACAGCCTGTGAAACAGCAGGTGTTCCAAATGTATCCTATAACGGAAGTACAGAAAGTGCATGTCCTAATACATTTATCGTATCATCCAGAATCAACTGGGAGCCATATTTTGAATATGCAATCAACTGTGTAGCAAATGGTACTCCTATTGATACAGACTGGTGCGGTTCCCTGGAAACAGAATCTGTAGTATTGACAGATCTGGGTTCCACAGCAGCAGAAGGTACACAGGAAGCAATCGATGCAGCCAAGGCTGATCTGATCGCAGGTAAAGTACATACATTTGATACCTCTACATTTACTGTAGGTGGAGAGACTCTGACCAGCTATGAGGCAGATATTGATACAGATCCTGACTATACACCGGATCATGAAGTAGTACTGGATGGATATTTCCATGAATCAGGCGAAGGATTCCGTTCTGCTCCTTACTTCAATGTACAGATCGATGGAATCACTCTTCTGGATCAGGCATTCTAAATTTAGAAATAAAGAATAAGAAGCCTTGCAATTAAGCTTGTATACAATTGCAGAGGGCGGCACAGCGATTATCGCCGCGCTGCCCTCTTTCTATATGGAAAGGAAACAAATGATGGAAACCAAAACAGCCGCAGTTTCAATTAGAAATGTTACCAAGACATTTGGATCTGTAATTGCCAACGATAAGGTAAATCTGGATATTTATAAGGGTGAGATTCTGGCACTGTTAGGAGAGAACGGCAGTGGTAAGACGACTTTGATGAATATGCTGGCAGGTATTTACTTCCCGGATGAGGGACAGATCTATATCAATGGAAAAGAAGAAGTTATCAAGTCCCCCAGAGATGCGTTCAATCTGGGAATCGGCATGGTTCATCAGCACTTTAAGCTGATTGATGTATTGTCGGCAACAGAAAATATCATTCTGGGACTGGAAGGAAAGCTCGATATTAAGGAAGCTTCTCGTAAAATCGAAGAAATCTGTACAAAATACGGTTTTGATGTAGATCCGAAGCAGAAGATTTATGACATGTCTGTCTCGCAGAAGCAGACGGTAGAAATCGTAAAAGTATTATATCGAGGTGCAGATATTCTGATTCTGGATGAGCCGACAGCCGTATTGACTCCACAGGAGACAGAGAAGCTCTTCCGTGTATTGAGGAAGATGAGAGACGATGGTAAAGCCATTGTAATCATCACACATAAGATGCATGAAGTAGAGTCACTTTCTGACCGTGTAGCAGTACTTCGAAATGGACAGTACATTGACAGTATGGCAACGAAGGATACCAACGTCACGGAAATGACTAACATGATGGTAGGTCATGCGGTAACATTGAATATTGAGAGACCTGACCCGGTAGATCCAAAGCCCCGTATCGAGGTAAAGGGACTGACTGTGCGCAGTGAAGAAGGTATCATCAAGCTTGATAACGTATCCTTTACTGCCAACAGTGGCGAGATTCTGGGCATTGCAGGTATATCAGGCTGTGGACAGAAGGAGCTTCTGGAAGCAATTGCCGGATTGCAGGTAACAGAGGCAGGAGAGATTTATTATATAGAAGATGACGGCAGCAGAGAAATGCTGATTGGTAAAGATCCTCTTAAAATTGCAGAAATGGGTGTTTCCCTGTCTTTTGTCCCGGAGGACAGACTGGGAATGGGTCTGGTCGGTAACATGGACCTGACAGATAATATGATGCTTCGTTCCTTTAGACGCGGACGTACACCATTTACAAACCGCAAACCGCCTAAGAAGCTGGCAAAAGACGTTGTAGAGAATCTGGAAGTAGTGACACCGGGCATTACAACACCTATCCGCAGACTTTCCGGTGGAAACGTGCAGAAAGTACTGGTTGGTCGTGAGATTGCTTCAGCACCAACAGTATTGCTGACTGCATATGCGGTACGTGGATTGGATATTAATTCTTCCTATACAATATATGAACTGATCAATGAGCAGAAGAAGAAAGGTGTTGCCGTAATCTTTGTCGGCGAAGATCTGGATGTATTATTAGAGCTGTCTGATAAGATTCTGGTTCTGTGTGGCGGTAAAGTAAGCGGTATTGTGGATGCAAGAAAGACAGATAAAAATGAGGTCGGTATGATGATGACCAGAGTAGGAGGCAGCGAAAATCATGAATGAAAAAAAGAAAGAACCGTTTTTTCATATAGTGAAGAGGGATGCTCTTCCCTGGTATCAGTCCGTAGGAATCCGGGCAATTGCCATTGTACTGGCACTGATTGTGTGTGCCATTGTAACGACCATTACAACAGGTATTAATCCAATACAGGTATATGAATCCATGATTATTGGTGCCTTTGGCTCTGCCAGAAAGACCTGGGTCACATTTCAGAATATATCCATTCTGTTACTGATTGCTTTGGCTCTGACACCTGCCTTCAAGATGAAGTTCTGGAATATCGGTGGAGAAGGACAGGTATTGATTGGCGGTCTGGCAGCAGCGGCATGTATGATCTGCCTTGGAGATAAGATACCCAATGCACTGATCATTGTCTGTATGATCCTTGCCAGTATCGCAGCAGGGGCAGTATGGGGATTTATTCCTGCTTTCTTTAAATCAAAGTGGAATACCAATGAGACACTGTCTACTCTGATGATGAACTATATTGCGACACAGCTGGTTGCCTTTTTCACGATTGTGTGGGAAGTGCCCAAGGGATCAGGTAAGATTGGTATTATCAATCAGAATACCAATTCAGGCTGGCTTCCGCAGATATTTGGTTCTAAATATCTGTTGAGTATTCTGGTCGCAGTGGTAATCACGATATTTATGTATATTTATCTGCAATACAGCAAGCATGGATATGAGATTACAGTAGTGGGCGAAAGTGAGAATACAGCCAAATATGTAGGCATCAAGGTAGAGAAGGTCATTATCAGGACTATGGTGTTATCCGGTGCCATCTGTGGACTGGTAGGATTGCTGTTAGTCGGCGGTATCAACCATACAGTAACAACTACCATAGCCGGTGGTCAGGGATTTACCGCAGTTCTGGTGTCCTGGATGTCCAAGTTCAATCCGCTGGTCATGGTATTTTCCAGTTTCCTGATTATTTTCATGGATCGTGGAGCCAGTGAAATATCAACGAATTTTGGACTGAATCATTCCTATGCGGATATTTTGACCGGTATCATTCTGTTCTTTATTATAGGTTGTGAGTTTTTCATTACATATCGGCTTCAGTTCCGTAAAAAGGCAGAAAAGGAGGAGCAGTAATCATGTGGAATTTTTTACTTGCATTTATTCCAAGGGCTATCGTACAGGGAATTCCTCTTCTGTATGGAAGTACGGGAGAGATCATTACGGAGAAATCCGGTAATCTGAATCTGGGTATTCCGGGTGTCATGTATGTAGGTGCGATCAGCGGTGTTATTGGTTCTTTCTTCTATGAGAGATCAGCAGGAAGCGCAGCAGCCATGAATCCGGTGCTGGCAGTTCTGATACCGGTGCTGTGCTGTCTGCTGGGTTCCCTGTTAATGGGACTGCTGTATTGCTTCCTGACAGTTACACTTCGAGCAAATCAGAATGTAACAGGTCTTGCCATGACTACCTTTGGTGTTGGCTTTGGTAACTTCTTTGGCGGCTCTCTGATCAAGCTGGTTGCCAGCGATGTTCCATCCATTGCATTGAGTGCAACGAGCAGCTATTTCAGCAAGTCACTTCCTTTTGCTGCAAAGCTTGGATGGTTTGGTAAGCTGTTCCTTTCCTATGGATTCCTGGCTTATCTGGCAGTTGTGATTGCTCTGGCAGCTTCTTATGTACTGAATCACACACGCGTCGGCTTACATTTGCGTGCAGTGGGTGAGGGTCCTAATACTGCTGATGCAGCGGGCATTAATGTAACGAAGTACAAGTATGCAGCGACCTGTGTAGGCTGTATGATTGCAGGTCTTGGAGGTCTTTACTACGTTATGGATTATGCCTGTGGTGTATGGTCTAATGATGCATTCGGTGACAGGGGATGGCTTGCAATAGCACTTGTTATTTTTACAATTTGGCGTCCGAATTTAAGCGTGTTGGCATCTTTCCTGTTCGGTGGACTCTATATTCTGTATCTGTATATTCCTACAGGTATGGACCACATGGAGTATCAGGAGCTGTATAAGATGATTCCCTATGTAGTTACGCTGGTCGTTCTGGTTGTGACAAGTATGCGAAGCAAGCGGGAGAACCAGCCGCCTGCAAGCCTGGGACTGGCATATTTCAGAGAAGAGAGATAACATATATGATATGGAGCAGATCTGTAGAGGGTCTGCTCTGTTTTATTGTGTCCGGTTTGTTGTGTCTGTGGGAAAAGTCCGTTATAATAGTGGATAAGGTTATGAAATTTATCTAAGAGGGGGTTATATCTTGACAACGAGACAGGAAGCGCTGGATTATGGACTGTCTATGCCCTATACTTATCAGGAAGCGCCGTTTCATGATCCAAACTGGCAGTTAGTGCGTGTACATGGCAGTAAGAAAGCCTTTCTATGGACATATGAAAAAGACGGGTATATTCATTTGAATGTAAAGGTTGATCCGCAGTGGCGGGATTACTGGAGAGGGGCTTTTGCATCCGTAATTCCTGGATATCATCAGAATAAGGAACATTGGAATACGATCATTCTGGATGGTACGATACCTGATGAGACCATTAAATGTATGATTGCAGAAAGCTATGATCTGGTATCAGACAGCCCGACCAAAAGAATCTATGAAGCAGTAAAAAAGATTCCCCAAGGTAAGGTGGCTACATATGGACAGGTGGCGGCATTGGCAGGCAATCCGGGAATGTGCAGGGCAGTGGGCAATGCACTTCATAAGAATCCGGACCCGGAGCATGTACCCTGTTACCGGGTAGTCAATTCCAAAGGAGAGCTGTCAGGGGAATTTGCCTTTGGCGGTGCAGGACAACAGGCGAAGCTGCTGCAGGCAGACGGAATCGAAGTAAACAATGGCAGAGTCGATCTGCAAAAATATGGAATTGTAGTAGAAGGGGATAAAATTACAGAATGAAACGAGAATCATTTAAATCAAGACTGGGATTCTTACTGGTCAGTGCAGGATGTGCAATCGGGATCGGTAACGTGTGGAGATTCCCTTATGTGGTAGGACAAAACGGTGGGGGACTGTTCGTACTGTTGTATCTGATATTTCTGATTGCCATGGGATTGCCGGTACTTACCATGGAGCTGGCAGTAGGACGTGCAAGCCGTAAGAGTGCAGTACAGGGCTATCAGGCGTTGGAAAAGCCGGGAAGTAAGTGGCATATTCACGGCTGGTTCGCAATTGCAGGCTGCTATATGCTGATGATGTACTATACAACAGTTTCTGGTTGGATGGTTACTTATTTCTATAAGTTCATAACCGGCGAGTTTGTATCCGGGATGATAGCAGAGGAGGCAGGCAATGTATTCGCTAATCTGTTATCTGACCCGGTACAGATGGCTTTCTGGATGATATTAATCGTGGTTGCGGGCTTTCTGGTATGCAGTCAGGGATTGCAGAATGGTCTGGAGAAGATCAGCAAAGGCATGATGAGTGCATTACTTGTGCTGATTATTGTACTTGCTGTGCACAGTTTTGTCTTGCCGGGAGCAGGTGAAGCAATGTCATTTAGTTAGTGATAAAGTAGGAAACTTTCACGGAAATAAAGCATTAG
>OBXM01000399.1_pt1 | contig 48650 bp, 34 predicted proteins | sample 1538141 | NCBI WGS metagenome assembly OBXM01 (sample SAMEA2580153, study PRJEB22360) | human gut metagenome | biome: human gut; feature: human-associated habitat; material: faeces | place: Denmark | collected 2008/2010 | reverse complement strand
TTCATGAATTCTTCACAACTTAAACATGATTTGCACATATTTGGGGAATATACTTATATCATAAAAATAATTCAAAACAAACATTATTTTTATATTTTCTTTTTCATATGTCGGTCGAAAGACCGGCTCTCCTTCCTTTAATATTTATAGAAAAAGCCATCGCCCGGTTTGGATATGTCCGGGCGATGGCTTTTGTTGTGAAGAATATTGAACCCTTTCCTCCCCCTGTGATTTGGCTGCGGCTGTGAAGCTGGGTGTGGATATGGGGTGTGGAATCTGGTGGGGTTACAGGAGGTTCAGGATATCGCGGATGTCTTTTAGGATGTAATCGGCGCCGGCGGTTTTGAAGGTTTGTTCGGTCTCATAGAGGCAGTGGGTACGGGCCTTGGGGGTGAGGGATTGGTATTGCTGTTCCGTGAGAGCGAGGACGGAGCTGCCTTCCAGGATGCCTGCGGTTGGCATTCCGGCGTTTTTGCCTTCTTTGATGTCAGCTATGGTGTCACCTACTTTGAGAACGCGGCGGACATCCATCAGGTGCATGGATTCCATGTTGCGGAAGATCATGTAGGGGTAGGGTCGGCCAATACCGCCTACGTCGTCGGGGCTGAACCAAAAGTCAGGGGCATATCCCTGCTCTGCGGCTTTGGGGGCTACGATTTTCATCATTTGTTCTGTGTATCCTGTGGTGGATCCTATCTGAAGGCCCAGGCTTCGGAGTTTTTCTATGGTCTCCGGGACGTAGGGCTTGGGGGCAGCGAAGTCGGGGAGGATTTCCAGTATTGCTGTCTCGCTGTGCTCGTAGACCTCTTTTACATCCTGTTCTGTGAAGGGAGCGCCGTGGATCTGATACCATAAATTACGGATGCGTTCCATGGACAGCATAGTGCGAATGTGGTCTATTTTCAGCATGCCCATGGGGGCACGCACCTCCTCTATGGTGGGGGTGATACCGAATTCTTCAAAGGCTTTTATGAATGCCTGTACGGGTGCAAAGCTTCCGTAGTCTACTGTGGTTCCTGCCCAGTCAAATATAATTGCATCAAATCTGCTCATCTCTTGTCTGCCTCCAGAAATTCTTTGATAATGTTATAGAGGTTTTCCATGTCTTCATGGTAAATCTCGCCTATGTTTCCTATGCGGAAAGTATCCGCATCTGTGACTTTGCCGGGATAGATGGCGTAGCCTCTTTCTTTGATGTACCGGTACATCTCCTGAAAGGAGAAGTGGCTGCCTTCCGGGTAGTAGAAGGTTGTGATGATGGGGCCCTGGTATTTGCCTTCTATGTAGGGACGTATGCCCAGTTCTGCCATTTTTTCAATGAGATATCGGTTGTTTTCCTCATAGCGTCTGGCACGGGCCGGGATGCCGCCTTCCTCCTCCAGTTCTTCAAGAGCCTTGGCAAAGGCCAGAACTACATGGGTGGGAGATGTGAAACGCCATTTGCCGTCTTTGTTCATGGTCAGCCACTGGTCGTACAGGTCCAGGGACAGGCTTCTGGCTTTTCCGCTGCTGTCCATAAGTTTGTCTTTTCTGCAGATGATGAAGGAAAATCCGGGGACACCCTGGATGCATTTGTTGGCACTGCTGATAAGAAAATCAATGCCCCAGTCTGCTGCCGGGATATCCACACCGCCGAAGCTGGACATAGCATCCACGATAAAGGTCCTTCCCATGTCTTTTACCACTTTTGCAACAGATTCAATATCGTTTAGGATACCGGAGGTTGTTTCGCTGTGGACCATGGATACATGGGTGATCTCCGGGTCTTCTTTTATGATCTTTTTGATGATCTTGGCTGAGGGGACTTTGTCGTATTCCTCACGGTACAGCACATAGGGAATACCTGCGTGGGCAGCAATATCTGCCATTCTCTCGCCGTAGGCACCGTTTGCGGCAATGAGAAGTTTGTCGCTCTTGCCGATCACACTGGTGAGGACGGACTCCACACCGAAGGTGCCGCTGCCCTGCATCAGGACAACTGTGTATTCCGGTTCGGTTACATGAGCCAGTTTCAGAAGCTGGCTGCGAATACTAAGAGTGATTTTTTTGTAGTCATCATCCCATGTGCAGTGGTCAAAAAGCATCTCTTTTTTTACGGTGTCTGTCGTGGTCAGAGGACCTGGGGTTAATAATTTATAGTTTAACATGTTTCTATTCTCCTGTATGTGATTTTATTGGTATCTTTCACAGCCTTCGTTTATTTACATTCTTCCGAAAGCTCCTGGTGCCGTTCCAGTAAGGAAACGGTGAGCTTCTCTGGAAATACTTTTGGGTAGGCGGACATATTTTCAGGGTCTGCCTCCTCGCCCTCGTAGATAGGGTTCGGATATGTCCTGATCAGCTCGCTTCTTCCTTTTTCCACAATGCACTGAGCCATTTCCATGGCCAGAGGGTTCGCCTCTTTTTTGTCAATGACTGCAACGGACTCTGTGAGGGAGAAGTTGCCCTCTTTGGGGTCCACGTAGTCCACGGGAAGGCCGTCTTTTTTGTCAGCAACTGCCTGGTGGCGGAGGCCGAATCCCACTGCCACCTCACCGGCACGGATTTTCTTAAGCGGCGCAGAGCCTGAACTCTCGATGTGGGCGCCGGCATTTTCATAGATGCCTTTCAGGACGTCTTTGGCACCGTTCTCGCCGTATTCACTGACAAGCGCCTGCATAAGAAGCCATGCTGTGGATGAACTTTTGATATCTGTCACGGATAGCAGGTCTTTGTATTCCGGTTTTGTCAGGTCTTTCAGGCTCTCCGGTCTGTCCAGGTTGTTTTCGCTGAGCATCTCTGTGTTCAGGATAATGGCGCCCTCCTGGGAGGTGATGGGTGCATAAAATGCCGGAAACTCAGTGAGGGTTTTATAGTCAAAGGTCAGATCCAGAAACATATTGTTCTGCTCCTGTGCACTGTCCAGATAGAAAGAGCTCATGGTTACCATGTCCGCCTCAATATCTTTCCCCTCTGCCAGCAGTTTGCCGCCTAGTTCTGAGGTGCCGAAGGTCTGGAACAGGTACTTTCCCTCATAACCGTTTGCATCCAGTGTCTCTTTCATAGCCTCCACAGCCTCGTCATCTGCATTGGAATAGATTACTACCTGTTTCTCACTGCCCGAACCGCACCCTGCAAGAACGGATGCCGCCAGGGCTGCTGTCATCATAAATGCTGTCACTTTTTTCATTTTCATACTTTCTGTACTCCTCTTTTCTTTTTTAATATGGATGATTCCAGGATCTTTCCAGGATGGAATTCTCTCTGGGACAGGTATCCCACTAGTCCTTTCACCACCAGATTCGTTGCCAGGATCAAAAGGGACAGGACGAATATTTCATTGAATCTGGTGTAATACTGCAGCTCTTTTATTTTGGTGGTGATGACCATGGTTCTGGCTCCGGCGATAAAGATGACGGCGCTGACTGTCACCATGGCATTGACAAAATAGTAGCTGAATACCTCCAAAATGGTGGAGCGCATGTTTGGCGTTACGATCCTGAAAATGGTTTTCGCCCAGGAATCCCCCATCAGGAGGGCTGTTGTCTCCCAGGAACTGTTGAGCTTTTCCAGAGAGTTTTTCATCATCAGGTACGGGGTGGAAAAAAAATGTACCACATTGCACAGGATGATAAGCGCTAAGGTATTCTGCAGCGGTGTACCTGTAAAAATAAGCAGAAATGCTATACCGATCACCATGCCCGGAATCGTGTTGGTGACCAGGGCAATGCTCTCAATGATGCCCTTCCACCTCCTTCCAAGCTGGCTTCTGGCTGTGGCAAGGGCCGCTCCATAGGTGGTGACAAGTCCTGCCAGCGCAGTCAGCACTGCCATGAGCAGGGAATTCTTAAATACCCCCAGCAGACTGCTGTCCCGGAAGACTTCCGTCACATGAGACAGGGTAAAATTTGTTCTGTAGGGCCATTCCTCCACAAAGGGAACCACAAAGATCACGGCAAATACGGAGAGGATCACAAGCAGAACTACACCGCTTGTCAGGCCGCAGAAAAAATCTCTTCTCCTGTTCTGTCTTATTTCTATGGCGGAAATCTTGTTGTACCGGACATTGTAGCGTTCCAGCCAGTGAAGCAGGGAAATGCTCAGCACAGAGGGGAGCAGCATCATCATTGCCACTACCGCTCCATTCCGGAAATTTGGCACACTGCCAAGCATTTCGTTGTAAAGAACGGTTGCCACAACCTCAAACTTACCTCCCACCGACGCGGGAATCCCGTAGTCAGTAAAACACAGAAAAAAGCACTGTATCATGGAGGCTGCGAGAGTGCCCAGAAGTGGGCGCACCACGGTTCCCATAAAGGTGGCAAAAGGTTTATCTCCCATGACTCTTGAGACCACCATGAATTTTTTATCTATGTAGCTCATGGTGTTCAAAATAAGCAGGAAGGAAACGGGAAGTGTATAGATCACATACCCCAGAAGCAGGCCGTTAAAGCCGTAGATCTCAAAGATCTGACGTCCGAAAAGCCTCGTCAGAAGTCCCTGTTTGCCGAAGGAGTAAATAATGGCAAACCCATAGGTAATTGTGGGGAGCAGCATGGGAAGAACCGCCAAAGTACGGATCAGTTTCTTTGTCCTCTTTTTCAGATTGGTGTAATGGATCGTGTAAGCCAGGAAAAATGCCAGCAGAGTAGCCAGAAGCGCACTGCACACGGAAATCCACAGACTGTTCAAAAGTGCCCTGCCGAATCCTTTTCCGGTCAGCACTGCAATGTAGTTTTCCGCGGACAATCCATCTGTCCCCTCAAAGGATTTTCCCAGCAGCCTTACTATGGGAACTGCAAGAAATATCAAAAACAGGAGGACCACCAGTACATAAATCACCTTTATTTCCTTTTCATTTCTTTTTATCATACAGTCACACCACCTGCAGACTCACCTGCTTATCCTGGCGGAACAGCATGAAAATATTGTTTTTCTTGATTTCCAACTGGTTCAGGATGAACTCTTTTACAAAGAGGTTCTGCGGAGCAGTTATGATTTCCTCCGGACATCCGTACTGGGAAATGGTTCCTTTGTTTACGATCAGCACTTTATCGGACAGGGTCAGCGCCTCCTCCGGATCGTGGGTGACGATGATGGTGGTCAGATGGAATTCCCTGGCGATCTCTTTGATCTTCTCCTTGATGGATTCCTTGATAACGCCGTCCAGGGCACTAAGAGGCTCGTCCAGAAGAAGGATCTTAGGCTTCATCACCATGGTTCTGGCCAGCGCCACACGCTGCTTCTGGCCTCCGGAGAGCTGTTCTATCTTCTTCTCCAGATGCTCCTCAAGCCCCAGAAGATGAATGAATTCCTGTACTTCCTTCTCGCTGGATATGTCCGGTTTGTTTCTGAGGCCGTATGTAATGTTTTCATATACATTTAAATTGGGAAACAGGGCATAATCCTGGAATACAATATTAAATCCGCGTTCCTCCATAGGTACGTCTGTGATATCTTTGTCGTTAAATATGATCTTTCCTTCATCTAAATCCGTAATGCCCAGTATCAGGTTCAAAAGTGTTGTCTTGCCGCATCCGGACGGGCCCAGTATAGAGACGATTTCTCCCTCCTCGATACAAAGATTGATATTCTGCAAAATGGTGACCCCGTCATAGGATTTCTTTACATTCTGAAGTTCTAACATGAAATGTATTCTCCTTTCCTTTCATGTACAGCGCTGCTGCTGACAATGCCTATTAAACTGCATTTTCGTCTTTTCATCCATCCTGTTTTCGTAAGCTCTTCGTTAAATGCCTGTAAAGCAGGCCGGAACGTCCCGTTTTACAAAAACTGTCTGTGGATTTAACAATGGGATGATAGAACTGTTTCCTATATGGATGTATGATAAAAAAACACTGAAGGAGCTGGATGGATCAGAAAGCAGTAGGGGAAAAAGACGCTCGTGCAAGAGAATCCGTCAGGCGGCTGAAGAATTTAATGCTGCTGAGGAGCGAAGGTCATCCTGCCGGGAGACCCGAACCAGATTGACCATCCTTTTCCGGATGAGAGGACCAATGGCCTCAGCTCTGCATAAGAATATATGAAAGGAAACCCGCTCTGCTGTCAAATCACACTCACAGCAGATGAATGCGAACATTCTGACCCGGCTACAGATGCCGTCAGAAGGGTAAAAGAAAAGAAATATGAATGAAAATATTTATAAGGAACTGAAGAAATCCGAAGAAGTGAAAGCATACATGGAACAGGGCAATCACAGCCTGGGTGTCCTGGGCTTCACGGAGCACTCCTGCCGGCATGCCGTCAAGGTTGCTGAGACAGCAGGAAAAATACTGAAAAAACTTGGATATGGAAAGCGTGAAGTGGAGCTTGCAAAAGTGGCCGGACTCCTTCACGATGTTGGAAACTGTATCAACCGCAGCGACCACGCCCACAGCGGTGCGCTTATGGCTATGCACATTCTTCAAAAATATAAACTTTCGCCAAGGGACACTGCAGTGATCATAAGCGCCATCGGTCAGCACGATGAGGGAACCGGCAGCGCTGTAGATCCGGTCTCCGCGGCTGTCATTCTGGCTGACAAGACAGATGTGCGCCGCAACCGAGTGCGCAACCCCATACGGGAAAATTTCGATAAGCACGACAGAGTCAATTATGCTGCCATCTCCTCCGCACTCTCCATTCATATGGATAAAAAAATCATCCAGCTCAATATTGAACTGGATGAAGAGATTTGTTCCATTATGGATTACTTTGAGATTTTCATGCAGCGTATGCTCATGTGTAAACGGGCCTCGGAAATGCTGGGCATGAAATTCAAACTGATGGCAAACGGCAATAAGATCTGCTGATACCGCCGTTGTTATTCTTTTGCGGTATTTCCGTCTGCAAGGGCATTTGCCAGTCTCGCAAAGTCCGCCAGCGTCAGTGTCTCTCCCCGGATACCGGCCTGAAAACCGCAGGATTCTATGGTGCGCTGTATTTCCTCTTTGGAAAATGACAACTCCGGAGAATTGTTCAGTCCGTTAGCCAGTGTCTTCCGCCTCTGGTTAAAGGAGGCTCTGATCAATCGGAACATGAGCTTTTCATCCCTTACGTCCACAGGCGGTTCTCTGTGGCGTGTCAGGCGTATGACCGCACTTCCCACTTTCGGTCTCGGCATGAAGCAGTTTGGAGGCACATTTGCCACAATGTACGGATCAGCGTAATACTGGACTGCCAGAGACAGGGCGCCGTAGTCTTTGGTTCCCGGTCCCACCTGCATGCGGTCTGCTACCTCTTTCTGCACCATAACCGTGATGGATGCAATAGGCACATCACTTTCAAATAATCCCATGATAATCGGCGTCGTAATATAATATGGCAGATTCGCCACAACTTTGATTGGTTTTCCAGCGTTGTGCTCCTCTGCCAGTTTTTTGATATCGACTTTCAGAATGTCTTCGTTTAATATGGTGACATTCGGAAATTCCTGAAGCGTATCTTCCAAAATAGGAATCAGCGTCTTGTCGATCTCTACCGCATATACCTTTCCGGCGGCCTGTGCCAGATACTGGGTCATGGTTCCGATACCGGGGCCTATCTCCAGCACAAAGTCATCCTTTGTAATATGTGCGGCATCTATTATTTTGTCGAGTACATGGGTATCGATTAAAAAGTTCTGCCCGTATTTTTTCTGAAAAACAAAATCATATTTCTGCAGGACCTCTATGGTCCTTTTCGGATTTCCCAGGTATGGGGCTGTCATCTTTTCATCTCCCGTCATAATTTAATGTTCCCCGGCAGGCCGGAGTTTACACACTCCAATGCGCTGCCGGGGATTATTTTATACATCAAAGTCTTTTTCGTAAAGCATAATGCGTCCGCTCTCATCCAGGTGGCGTTTTGCCACTTTTTTGCCCGGGCGTCTTCCGCCTCTGGAGGCACGTTTGATTGCGTTGTCCATCATCTCTTTTACCTGTCCCACTGATACGGGATCGTCTTCGTCCTGGTTGTCACCAATCAAGGTGTACAGAGCCAGAACAGCCATGTCATCAATTTTGTATCCCATCTCTTTGGAATATGTCTTTGCAAAGGATACCAGCTCGTCATTGGTAAATACCGGAATGACTACGCGGGAATCGAATTTCTCCATAAACTCCGGATACGTCTTCTCCAGGCTCTGAATGCCCGGCTTCAAGTCTTCCAAAATGACAGTCAGACGGTTTGTCCTGAATTCCATGGCCTTGGAAAGTTTCTCTATCACATCCGCTTTTAAAGATGAAGCGTTTTCCACTACCAGAAAGCCGCCGGCCAGCTTGTCAACTACATAGGCCGGGTCCTTCTCATTCATCTTCTCCGCATCCAGATATGCGATCTTGGCGCCTTCCATATGGCGCTCCTTGCAGATGGCTTTTATCAGGCCCTCTGACAGGCGGGTCTTGCCTGCACCTTCGCGTCCTGTAATCACTATATTTCCGGATTTTGATGTCCTTTCACAGGCAGACTCCTGTGCAATGTCAAGTGCTTCTGTAATCTGCTGGGTCAGGCCCGGTATGGGGGCAAAGTAAGTGAAGAGACGTTTCTGTTCTTCCGGGGTAAGGTGATGTCTCAGTATGGATTCTGTGGCAGTCCCTGCAGGAGACATGGATGCCTCTTTAGGCATACGCTTGTCTTCAGCAACTGTCTGGACCAATTCATCCTCCGGATATTCAGGCTGTTCAAAACTTTCAGACCGGTCAGCTTTTCCTGGCTGTACAAAATCTCCCGGCTGCGCGGCGCTCTTGGACTGTGCCGTTGTCTCCGGCTCCATAACTGCTGACTCCAGGGCTTTCTGCAGATCTATTGTCATACCGCCAAGTCCTGCTTTCACTTCATCTACCGGTATTTCGATGGTTCTGCCTTCTAAATCGTCCGGTTCTGAGGTGATGGCTGCCTCTGCCATGATGGATTCCATGGACGGCTGCTCCAGCTCTGGCTGGACGGGTTCCGGCGCCGCCTGCTGCGGCTGAACTGACTCCGGTACTGCCTGGTCAAACTGGGGGGATTCCGGTGCTGCCTGCTCAGCCTGGAATGATTCCGCTTCCGCCTGCTGCGGCTGAGCCGGTTCATATGCTGCCTGTTCAGCCTGGAATGATCCTGCTTCCGTCTGCTGTGGCTGAGCCGGTTCATAAACTGTCTGTTCAGACTGAGCAGCTTCCCCATCCGGAACCGTTGGCTGTGAGCCAATCGTATATTCTCTTACCGGCTCCTCCACTGCTTCTGAAACTGGCTGCTGCTCCTGATCTGCTTCGTATATTGGCTGTGGTTCACTTCTATCGTTTTCTGCATCTGCCGCATTGGATTCTGCCGATATCTCAGACGGCATCACCGTGTCTTCTGCCACATTTGCCGCTGTTTCGGCCACGGCTTCAACTGCCGGTGTTACCCCTTCGGATACCTTTGCGACTGCCTGTGCCAGTTCTCCTGCTGTCTCAGCCAGAATAGCGTCCAAATCAACCTCCCGGACAGGCTCTTTCGGTGCCTCGACAGGTTTTGATACCGGTTGTTCCATGGCTGCAGGTGTGATGCTGGATGATGCAGGTTTGTCCGGTTCCAGTTCTTTTACCACGTAATCCCTGGTGTCATCTTCCATGCCGTAGCTCTGTATATCATCTGCGGCAGATTCTGCCGGCGCATCTGTCTCAGCCTCCGGCTCTTCTGCTTTCGGGCCGCCGGAGAATACATCCCGGATACCCTTTGCAATTTTATCCTGTAAAACCCCTGTTGTTTCCAGAATCGGTGAAAATACGGATACTTCCTCCGGTGCCTTTCCGGTTGCCCTGGAGCGGACTGACTCGATATGGGGCATTTCATCTGTATTCTGTTCTGCAATTCCTGTACCCACGGACTGGCTGACAAGCTTTGAAGCCGCCTGTGTGGCTGCGGTTATTGTAGCTGCTGCGGCTGCCGCGGCGCTCTCCGGTGACGGTTCCACATAACGGTTTCTGTACTTTTCCTCCTGGCTTGGAGAAAGCGGAGCATATTTCATTTTCAGCTCCATGGCTTTTATCACGTATTTGCCTTCACTGAACCAGAGAATCAGGTCATCGCATTCTTCCACACATTTGTCCTTCATACCAGCCTTGGCATACAGCCTTGCCAGCTCATAAGACCAGCGCTCCGTATACTCACGTCCCTTGTATTCTTCCAGAATTGCGATCTGTTCCTGGATGGGTGAACGTCTTCCTCTGTAGATTTTGTACTTTAATATGTAACGTGAGTTATCATTCGGGGAGATTTCTACAAACTGGTTGTAATATTCCACTGCCTCATCAAAATTCCCCATTTTGATTGCCAGCTCAACCAGCCGGTATATTACTGTTTTTCCTATAGGTGCCCTCTGATGTGCCAGTATGAGCAGCCTGCGGCTGTCTTCATACCGTTTATTCGCCTCATAAATCTCGCCGACCATACAGAGTGTTCTTGCACTTCGCACCCTGCGCCAGTCAATCGTATCGACAATTTCCAGAGCCCCCTTATAGTCCTGCCTGTCAACCAGATCGTTGATCACGTCCAGCTTGGCACGGTATTCGTTCTTGTCCACTGTTTTCACCTCTGTTAGTATATTCTTCAATTTCGAGTAGTCTTCAGACATTATTACGGTAGGGTATATTTCTCCATAATTATTTTCAGTGTACCATAGACCAAAAAGGATGTCAAAAGAAATGATTGGCACGTAGTTTTGACAAATACACCAATTATTACATGTCAGATATATTTTAACATCAAATTCAGAAATTATTTCAACATTTTCTATTTTATCAGTATTTTATCCATATTTTAAACCGATAACGGCAAGTAAACGTCTGACACAAGCAGAATTTTATGTCGTGTCCCGCATCGAACTGCTTACCCCTCCCGCCTAAACGCACAGCCGGGTCTGGCCATAAGCTTCCCTGTACGGGCGTTTAGGAGCGCTTAGAGAATCTTACGAGATCCACACGCTAGCAAGCACTTAGTGAAGAGCCCTAAGGCGATGAACTTAGTGCGGGTTGCGTGTTAGCTCGGAAGTTCTCTGCTCCCGTCCGTACAGGGAAGCTTATGGCCAGACCCGGCGTCCGGTTTTACCCCACACAAAAAGGAGCCGCCCCTCATGAACCTCTCAATTCATCAGGACAGCTCCCTCACCTCATCACCCTGCACTCACCAGGATAACACTATCTCTATTTATCAATCGTAACCTTATCCAAATGCCAGATCTCATCCACATACTGCTGTATCGTCCTGTCAGACGTGAACTTACCGGAGCATGCCGTATTCAGCAGTGCCTTCTTAGCCCATCCCGCTTCATCCTTATAAGCCTCTTCCACACGCTTCTGTGCTTCTGCATAAGCCTTAAAGTCAGCCAGAATAAAGTAAGTATCTGCCCTGTCACTGCTCTTTGTATTCAGCAGTGAATCATAGATATCCCGGAACAGCTCAAAGTCACCATTGGAATACGTTCCGTTGATCAGCTGCATCAGCACATTACGGATATCCGGATCATTGTTGAAATACTGCATGGGATCATATCCGCCATGGTTCTCATAGTTGATAACCTCATCGGAGGACAGACCGAAGATAAACGCATTCTCCTCGCCCACTTCTTCCACGATCTCCACATTGGCACCATCCATAGTACCGATAGTAACCGCACCATTCAGCATGAACTTCATGTTACCGGTTCCTGACGCCTCTTTACTTGCAGTAGATATCTGCTCAGACACATCGGCTGCAGCGAAGATCATCTCCGCATTTGATACACGATAGTTCTCAATAAATACTACTTTCAGTTTTCCGTTGATAGATTTATCATTGTTCACCACATCTGCAACAGCGTTGATCAGCTTAATCGTAAGTTTTGCACGCACGTATCCCGCTGCGGCTTTTGCGCCGAAAATAAAGGTTCTCGGATAGAAATCCATTTCCGGATGCTCTTTGATCTGGTTATACAGATACATCACATGCAGAATATTCATAAGCTGGCGTTTGTACTCATGCAGACGCTTTACCTGTACATCGAAGATAGAACGCGGATCCACCTCAATGCCGTTGTGCTCCAGAATATATTTTGCAAGACGCACCTTGTTCTGATATTTGATATTCATGAACTCCTGCTGTGCTCTCTTGTCATCCGCATATACTTTCAGCTTGGAGAGCTGTGAAAGGTCTGTCACCCATCCGTCTCCGATATGGTCTGTTACCCAGTCAGCCAGCAGCGGGTTGCCGTGGAGCAGGAAACGTCTCTGTGTGATACCGTTTGTCTTGTTGTTGAATTTGTCAGGATACATCTCATAGAAATCCTTTAACTCCTGTTTCTTCAGGATTTCCGTGTGCAGCCTTGCAACACCGTTTACGGAGTAACCGCCTGCGATAGCCAGATGTGCCATCTTGACCTGGCCGTCATAGATGATAGCCATTTTGCGGACTTTCTCCTGATTGCCCGGATATTTATTGTTGATCTCCTGGATGAATCTGCGGTTGATCTCCTCAATGATCTGGTAAATACGGGGAAGCAGTTTGGAGAACAGCTCGATGGGCCATTTTTCCAGTGCCTCTGCCATAATGGTATGGTTGGTGTAAGCGCAGGTATGGGTTGTGATCTCCCATGCCTCCTCCCAGGTCATGCCTTCCTCGTCCAGAAGGATACGCATAAGCTCCGCCACAGTCATGGTCGGATGGGTATCATTTAACTGGAAGGTAACTTTCTTCGGCAGATCATGCAGGTCGCTGTGAGATTTTTTGAATTTCTCAATGGCAGCCTGGATACTTGCGGAGATGAAGAAATACTGCTGTTTCAGACGCAGCTCTTTACCTGCATAGTGATTGTCATTGGGATAAAGGACATCACAGATATTCTTTGCAAGGTTCTCCTGCTCAACTGCTTTTCTGTAGTCACCCTTGTCAAACAGATCAAGCTGGAATTCACTGATGGCCTGTGCATCCCAGATTCTCAGGGTGTTGACGATCTTGTTGTTGTAACCCACGATAGGCATGTCGTATGGAATAGCCAGTACGGACTGGTAACCTTCCTGTACGAAATTGTTTCTGCCTGTGGCAGGGTCATATACTACCTTTACATATCCGCCGAATTTTACTTCTTTGGCGTATTCCGGACGGCGAAGCTCGAATGGATATCCGTCTTTCAGCCAGTTATCCGGTACTTCCACCTGGAATCCGTTCTCGATCTTCTGTTTGAACAGACCATAGTGGTAACGAATACCGCAGCCGTAAGCGCAGTAGCCCAGAGTTGCCAGGGAATCCAGGAAACATGCTGCCAGTCTTCCCAGACCACCGTTTCCAAGGGCCGGGTCCGGCTCCTGGTCTTCGATCACATTTAAGTCAAATCCCAGTTCCTCCAGTGCCTCTTTCACTTCATTGTATGCGCACAGGTTGATCAGGTTGTTGCCCAGCGCACGGCCCATAAGGAACTCCATGGACAGGTAGTATACAATCTTCGGGTCGTCTTTTTCATACTGCTTCTGTGTCAATAACCAGTTGTCAATAATAACGTCCTTGACCGCAAGGGAAACTGCCTGGAAAATCTGCTCCTGGCTTGCCTCCTCAATGGTCTTTCTGTAAAGCATCTTTACATTTTCCCTGACGCTTTTCTTAAACTCTTCTTTTTTGAAATTATTATCTAACATTTTCTCCTCCTCCGGAACTGACCGGCCGGGAAGATTCCTTATGAAATCTTCTCCACACCTAATGTCACGCTTTCAGAATTGATCTTCCAATCCTTTGTATAGCCGCTTACTTCATTGTAGTTGACGTCTTCTGCCAGTACCTCTGCCTTGATGTCCGCCTCGTGAGCGCGGAAGATGCCCTCAATCACCTGGTTTCCTGTAAGGGAAATTCTGATTTTATCCATTACCTCGAAACCAGCCTCTTTACGCATGGTCTGGACTTTGCTGATAATTTCTCTCACAAAGCCCTCTTCAATTAATTCCGGAGTCAGGTTTGTATCGAGTACAACCGTGATGTCATTGTCTGATTCGGAAACATATCCTTCCATCTGCGCAGTGTCAATGAGTAAGTCACTTTCTAATAATACTATTTCCTGACCGTCAATGTCAAGTTTCAGCTCGCCGCCGGCCTTCAGCTCATCCATGGCTGCATTGCCGTCGATGGAGGAAAGGGCTGCTCTTATGCTGTTCAGGTGCTTGCCGTATTTTGGTCCCACGGTCTTTAACTGAGGCTTGAAGCTGTAAGATGTGAAGTCTCTCACATCATCTGTAAAGTTCATCTTCTTCACATTCAGTTCATCCTCAATGATCTCTTTATAGAAGTCGGAAAGCTGGAATGGGGCCTTGACGAACATTTTGCCGATTGGCTGGCGGTTCTTGATATTTGCCGCATTTCTGCATGCACGGCCCATTACCACGATTTCCAGAAGGTCTTCCATGTTCTCTTCCAGTTCAGCGTCGATCCACGCCTCATTGCATTCCGGGAAATCACACAGATGGATACTTTCCGGTGCGTCCTTGTCAATGCTTCTCACAAGGTTCTGGTAAATATCCTCTGTCATGAACGGAATCATAGGTGCTGCTGCTTTTGCAACGGTCACAAGGGCTGTGTACAGGGTCATATAAGCATTGATCTTATCCTGTTCCATACCTTTTGCCCAGAAACGCTCACGGCTTCTTCTCACATACCAGTTGCTCATCTCATCCACAAAATCCTGCAGCGCGCGGGCTGTCTCAGGGATGCGGTAGTTTGCCAGGTTGTCATCCACGGTTTTCACCAGGGTATTGAGCCTGGACAGCAGCCATTTATCCATAACAGGAAGCTTGTCGTATTCCAGTTTGTATTTTGTAGCGTCAAAGTTGTCGATATTTGCATACAGCACGAAGAACGCGTAGGTATTCCACAGGGTACCCATGAATTTGCGCTGTCCCTCCTGTACAGCCTTGCCGTGGAAACGGTTCGGCAGCCAGGGCGCACTGTTTACATAGAAATACCAGCGGATGGCATCAGCCCCGTAGGTATCCAGAGCCTCAAACGGATCAACGGCATTGCCCTTTGATTTGCTCATCTTCTGTCCGTTTTCATCCTGCACATGGCCCAGCACGATTACATTCTTAAACGGAGCCTTGTTGAAGATCAGGGTTGAGATAGCCAGCAGAGAGTAGAACCATCCTCTTGTCTGGTCCACAGCCTCGGAGATGAAATCTGCCGGGAACTGCTGCTCAAACAGGTCTTTATTTTCAAATGGATAGTGATGCTGTGCAAAAGGCATGGAACCGGAGTCAAACCAGCAGTCAATCACCTCAGGCACACGGTGCATCTCTTTGCCGCATTTCGGGCAGCGGATGGTGACATTGTCAATGTATGGCCTGTGCAGCTCAATGTCATCCGGACAGTTGTCGGACATTGCCTTTAACTCTTCTTTGCTTCCGATGGAGTGCATATGTCCGCATTCACATTCCCACACATTCAACGGGGTTCCCCAGTAGCGGTTACGGCTGATACCCCAATCCTGTACATTTTCCAGCCAGTCTCCGAAGCGTCCCTTGCCGATACTTTCCGGAATCCAGTTGATCGTATTGTTGTTGCGGATCAGGTCTTCCTTCACGGCTGTCATCTTGATGAACCAGGACTCTCTTGCATAATAGATCAGCGGAGTGTCACATCTCCAACAGTGGGGATAACTGTGCTCAAATACAGGCGCATCAAACAGCAGGCCGCGTTTTTCCAGGTCAATCAGCACTTCTTTGTCTGCTTTTTTGCAGAAAGTACCTGCCCACGGAGTCTCTGCGGTCATCTCACCTTTTTCATCTACTAACTGTAAGAACGGCAGGTCATAGGCTCTTCCCACCTTGCTGTCATCTTCACCGAAGGCAGGTGCAATATGAACCACACCGGTACCGTCTGTCAGCGTTACATAAGTATCGCATGTAACATAGTATGCTTTCTTTTTCAGTTCTACGAATGGGAAGAGCGGCTCATACTCTTTGTACTCCAGTTCTTTTCCTGTATAGCGCTCCAGGATCTCATAATTTCCTTCTCCCAGAACCTTATCAAGCAGGGCTTCTGCCATATAGTAGGTGTATTCCCCGGATGTCACTTTTACATAGGTTTCATTTGGGTTCACACACAGTGCCACATTGGACGGAAGGGTCCAGGGTGTTGTGGTCCATGCCAGAATATATGCGTCCTCGCCTTTTACTTTAAAACGGGCGATAGCGGAGCGTTCTTTTACGTCCTTGTATCCCTGGGCTACCTCATGGCTGGAAAGCGGGGTTCCGCAGCGCGGGCAGTAGGGAACGATTTTATATCCTTTATACAAAAGGCCTTTGTCCCAGATTTGTTTTAAAGCCCACCATTCGGACTCGATAAAATCATCATGGTAGGTGACATAGGGATTATCCATATCTGCCCAGAAGCCTACAGTTCCCGAAAAATCCTCCCACATTCCCTTGTATTTCCACACAGATTCCTTGCAGTGGTTGATAAATGGTTCCAGACCGTACTCTTCAATCTGTTCCTTGCCGTCCAGACCCAGCATTTTCTCCACTTCCAGCTCTACCGGAAGGCCGTGGGTATCCCATCCTGCCTTTCTCGGTACCATGCAGCCTTTCATGGTGCGGTATCTCGGGATCATATCTTTGATAACACGTGTCAGAACATGGCCGATGTGAGGCTTGCCATTGGCTGTGGGCGGGCCGTCATAGAAAGTGTAGGTCTCACCTTCTTTTCTGTGTTCCATGCTCTTTTTGAAAATTTCATTGTCTTCCCAGAATTTCTCGATGTTTTTTTCTCTTTCCACAAAATTCATGTTTGTGGGGACTTTCTGATACATGTCTTATTCTCCTTTCTCTGTGCCTGGGGGATATAAAAAAGGCCTCCGCCCTGCAACAGGACGAAAGCCTCAGCTATCGTTTAACCACCTCTTACACATACTATCATACGCGTTCCTTTTAACGGGGGAAATCCGGCATCCCTTACTTATATTTCAGGCAGCGGCTCCGGAGTGATATTCTTCTGCTGATACTCATACCGGGCTTGCACCTTCCCCGGCTCGCTGTGGTTTTCTCCTGCAGAATACTGTCTCCATCATCGTCTTTGTCTTTATCAAATTTCATTATAAATAGATAGAGAAGAAAATGTCAAGGGATATGGGAGATTTTCTGTGATTTTGGCTATTTCGGCAGGGCTAATCCGGGAAGTTCTGCCGTATCCGGCACTACGATGTCCGCATTTCCCAGAATTTCACTGCTTCCAATCCCCACACTTTTCATTCCGCCTGCTGCCGCTGCAGCGATCCCTGCCGCCGAATCCTCTATCACCACACAGTCTTTACAAGGTACGCCCAGCATTTCAGCCGCCTTTGTAAACACCTGGGGGTCCGGTTTTGCACGTTCCACCAGGTTTCCGTCCACCACTGCGTCGAAGAATGGCATAAGACCCAGCTTTTTCAGAATCATGCCCCCGCTTTTGCTGGCGGAACCCAGAGCAATCTTATAGCCCTCCGCTCTCAGTCTTTCCAGAAACGCAGGTATGCCCGGCAGTATCTCAGATTCATCTATAGTGGACACCATATCCAGGTAGTACCCGTTCTTCCTGTCCGCCAGCGCTATTTTCTCCTCCATGGACAGATTCTGTATCTTTCCGGTCTCCAGCACGATCTCCAGGGATGTCATTCTGCTGACCCCCTTCAGACGCTCATTATTTGCCTCGTCAAATACAAAGCCCAGCTCTGCGGCCAGTTTTCTCCATGCCAGATAATGATACTTTGCGGTGTCCACTACAACACCGTCCAGATCAAAAATCACTGCTCTCATGCGCATATGTCCTCCTCTTTGTCTTTGCACTTCACTGACAGGGTATCTGTCAGAGTATATATTTCATCATTCACCAGCACAGACAGAGGCTGCACAAATTTCTCACGGCTTTCCAGCAGAACTTCCCGGCGGTTTATTTTCACATCTATTTCATGCCCATATACCTTCACAGAGAAACGCATCTCCTTCCAGTGTTTTGGCAGCCGCGGAGAAACATTCAGCCTTCCGTCAGAAAAACTGATGCCTGCAAATCCAAAGATCACACAACTCCAGATTCCCCCAAGGGAAGCAGCGTGGATACCATCGGTTGTATCATTTGGATTGTCATCCAGGTCAATGACCATACACTTTTTAAAGAACTCCCAGGACAGTTCCGTCTCACCGATGGCAGCGCAGGCCTGTGCGTGGGCACAGTAACTCAGAGAAGAGTCGTGTATAGTCCTCTCCTCGTAAAAGAGAACATTCTTTTTTACCACTTCTTTAGAGAACATGTATGGAAACAGGTTCAGGAGCATAACCACATCCGCCTGCTTCAGCACCTGCATATCAACCACCTCGTCCCTGGAGTAGTCCAGGAGGACTGCCTGTTTGATCTGAGACTTTTTATATTTTTCAATATCCGGGATGCGTTTTTTAGAGAGAAATGTGTCATCCTGGGGAATGACAAGCTCCTCATTGGGAACAGGAACGTACAGCCTGTCCGCAAACTCTTCCCAGCTCTTTCTGTTCCTATCCATCCCCAGACGGCGGTCCAGCTCACGGTACAGATCCGGACTCTCCGCACAGAGCTTTTCGGCCAGAACAGAGGCTAGTCTGCAGCAGTAGCGCGCCATATAATTGGTATATGCGTCATTATCCACGTGTTCCGTATATTCATCAGGCCCGATAATGTCACAGATCACATAAGCCTGTCTTTTTTCATCCCACTGCCCCCGGGATACCCAGAAAGAAGCCGTCTCAAAAATGATCTCATAACCGAACCGCTCCATAAATGCTCTGTCCCCGGTAACACTGTAATACTGCCATACCGCATAGGCAATATCCGCTGTCACATGATGCTCTTTGATTCCGGACCACACTTTGTTGGCCTTGCCTGTATGTATGTTAAGCGCTGCGTAGAGCGGTGTCTCTTCCCGCCCTGTTACGGCTGCCTCCCAGGGATACATGGCGCCCTTGTAACCATATGCCTCTGCCTTTTCCCTGGCTCCGTCCAGACCTTTATACCGGAATTCCAGCAGATTTCTGGCTGCCTGCGGAAATACATACTGGAAAAACGGTAATATAAAAATCTCCGCATCCCAGAACACATGTCCCTTGTACCCCTCACCTGTGAGTCCTTTTGCCGCAATACTGCAGTCTGTACTGTGCCAGGGCATCATTCCCAGCAGATGATACTGGGCAAAACTGACTGCTGCCTCTTCCTCCGGACTGGCCCCGTCAATCTCAATCCGGGCCTGTCTCCAGATATCCTGCATTATTTTCTTATGCTTTAAAAAGACATCTGCATACCCTGCCTCACTGCATTTTTCCAGCAGCTTCTTCTGCCTGTCCAGGCCAAGAGAGTCTTTTTCATTTTGGATATAGACATATTTGGTAAATTCCCAGGTTCCTCCATCCGGAATACTGAAGAAATATCTGCCGGTGATCCCTCTTCGTTTCAAGGTAAACACAGCCTCCTCCTCTTCTCCGGTATAACTTACCCCTTCCAGAATACTCAGTGTATCCTCCTCCAGATATCCCTCCACATGCAGATACTTTCTGTCGTACACCCGGCAGTTCACCTTCTTAAAGTGGGACACACCGCTGTTGGTCTGCTGTCCGTCGATTCCGGTACAGATTCCGCCGTGCTTTATGCATCCCTTCTGCATGGTGATTCCGATACTCTGTACAAACAGATGCTCATTTTCCATGGAGGCAAATCGGCGGTCTGTCAGGCAGAAGCTTGCGCCTGATTCCAGTTCATAAGTAGATGTGATCACCAGTTCTCCTGTGTGGATATTGAATTTCCGCTCAAACTCTGTAAGACAGCGGCTGTCCGGCAGCACCGGCACCCCGTCCAGCACCAGCTCATAGCCTGTCACATCAGGGCAGTTGACAAGTTCCGTAACTTCCTCCTCATAGGCCCTGTTGTAGAGACCGGCTATGAACATCCCCTTCTTCCCATCCAGAGAGGGGAGGCCAAGGGAAGCCCGGACACCCATATATCCATTACACTGTGCAAACACAGATTCTGTCTTCAAAGCAAAACGAGGTTCGTATTTCTTCTGTCTGAGCCAGATCTCTCCGCCCTGTTTTTCAATCGCATAGTGAATCATTCTGTCTCTTCCTCTCCCATCTGTCAGCCGTCCGTCAGCTATTCCTGCCATATATAAGGCATGCCGCTTTCGGCTGCTTTGTATAATGCCCCGATCACACGCTGAACATATGTCCCCTGCTCGGCTGTGACCAGCAGCGGCTCCCTGCCAAGACAGGCTTTTACAAAGTTCTCCTCACTGTCTCTGTGCCAGTCCCTCATCTCCATGAACGGAAAACTTTTGTCCGTAAGCTGTCCCTGTTCTTCCCCGTATATTTCAAGAGGAAATACGTTTGCGCCCAGCTTATCTCCGTATAACTGTATTTTCCTCAGATCACGTTCTTTCATATTAATGGCAAAGGATGTTTCCAGACTCATACTGGTTCCATCAGCAAAATGTATAAACCCAAAGAGTCCGTCCTCCACGGTAAAGCGTCCACCGTCCCATGTTCCCATAAGGCCCTGGCCGCCTCTTTTTCCGATTCTGTCACTGGAAGAAGCACACACGTAAGAAATCTGCGGATACCCCAGAAGATAGAGCGCACAGTCCAGCATATGTGCCCCGATATCAATCAGCGGGCCGCCTCCCTGCATAGCTTTATTGGTAAAATTACCCCAGCCGGGAATTCCTCTTCTTCTGTGCCACTGCACGTTCGTATTATAAATGGTACCAAAATCCCCCGCCAGAATCTTCTCTTTCAAAAATGCAGTCTGCTCACTGTGCCGGAAATGAAACCCGTAAGACAGAAGCAGCTTCTTTTCTTCCGCCTTTTTTTCCATGGCCTGTGCCTCCTGAACAGTTATGGCAGGTGGCTTTTCACATAATACATGACAGCCTGCCTCCAGCGCGTCCAGTGTGATCTGACAGTGGAATTTATTGGGCACGCAGATTGTCACCGCATCCGGCTGAATCTCAGACAGCATTTCCAGATGATTTCCGAAATACCGCGCAATCCCAAACTGCTCTGCCACTGCCTTCGCAGCGTCAGGGTTGGTATCACAAATTCCCACCAGCTCTACATTTTCCATGCTTTGATAATTTGGTATATGTGTCACCCTGGCGATCTGGCCGGAACCAATGATCGCCATTTTCAATTTATCCATCTTTATCCTCCTCTTGAGGGCAGAGAAAACACCGTCGGCATCCTGAGACGCCGGCGGTGTTTTTTACAGAAACTGCTTCATAAAATCAACGGATTTCTGATATACCTCCAGCGGATCATCCCCGCGGATTCTTCCTTCATTTACAACAGCGCCCTCATATCCTATATTCTTTAAAGTCTGCATATGCCTGTTCCAGTCAATGGACCCGGTACCAGGCTGGTATCTGTGGTTCTCCGCAATGTGGATATGTCCGATCACATCCCTGAACTCTGTAAGAGAGCGGGAAATATCATCCTCTTCGATCGCCATATGATAAAAGTCAGCCGTGATCTTGACCATCTCAAAGCCGCCCCTGCGGATAATATCCATGGCATCCTGCAGGGTGTTCAGCATATGGTCCTGATAACGGTTCAAAGGTTCCAGGTAAATGTAGATCCCATTCTCCTTTGCCACAGGCTCCAGCTCCGAAAGTGATTTCAAAATAGCTTTAACATCCCCTTCATGACTTCTGGGAGATACCATCGGCGGAAGACGGAAAGTGAACATACCCCAGGCAGCAGGTACCACAACACCGGTTCCCCCTACTTCCTTCAAGGCACGGATAATCTCTTTTAAATCCTCCACACCATTCTCCCTGCGCTCCTCTATAAAGTCCCCGATCCAGCCTCTGTAGCCGCCGCAGGCGCTGGACACGGGAAGACCTGACTCTTTAATGGCCTGTTTTACTGTTTCTACATTGTCTGTCAGCACTTTTCCGTCTATCTCAAAACATTCAAATCCCATATTTTTTACGAATTTGAATTTTTCAATCAGGTCTTCCGGAAAAAAATCCTTATCCTGTGTTCCTAACAGCATATTATTCCCTCCCTGTAAAGTCTACACCCAGTTTAATGCTCTCTTCCGGGTGCTGGTCAACGTAATAGCAGAATCCTTCCGCGCATTTGTCAAAGGGTACTACCGGATAAATAATGTCATCACAGTCAAGATAACCGTTCATAAGAAGCTCCCAGCACACATCTTCGATTCTGTGTCTGTCCCAGCGCGGATATTCCGGGTTCGGCTCACTGCAGGCACGAGAGAAAATGATCTTGCCGTAATTGAAGTGTGCCTCCTGCCCAAGCCACAGGCCTGCAGGGAATGGTTTTGCAAATGCCACATAAGCGATGGTTCCGTTATAAGCCAGACCTTTCAGCGCGGACTGCAGGGCATGTACATTACCGCTTGTCTCGATAATAACATCAGCACCCTTTTTATCTGTCAGCTTCTTGATCTCCATTCCGGCGTCGCAGCTCATGGAATCAATGGTGTAATGAGCACCGTGTTTTTCTGCGATTTCTCTTCTCTTCGCAATGGGGTCAATACCGATCACTGTGGTGGCACCGATCTTTGCCGCAAACTGCAGGGCAATCTGTCCGATGGCGCCGAGCCCGATCACCACAACACGGTCGCCCGGGCGAACATCCGCATCCCGGATTCCGCTCAGCGCAAACTGTGCAGGGTCATAGCAGACCGCATTCTTCGCGGATGCCTCTTTACTCATTTTTCTGAGCTTGTAATTGTCCACTGCATTTACGATCTGGGTCTCTTTAATGGGTCCGTAGGAGCATACGCGGTCACCCACTTCATACTCTGTAACATCTGCGCCCTTTTCTACGATCGTTCCAACGAACATATTTCCAAGTGCCAGGTCTCCAAATTCAATACCTCTGGGTTCATCTTCACCCCGCTCTGTGAAAACCCTCCACTCCTCATCGAATTTCCCGTCAATAAAAGGAGTGGTGCCGCGGAAATCCGCCAGCTCAGTGCCATGTTTGGGAGCTGCAAACTCCACCTTTATCTTTACTTCATTACTGTTTATCTCTCTGTCTGTATAGTCTTTCAGTTCAGCAACTCTGGGTGCTGTAGCCACTAATTTTTTCATGTCAGTTCTCCTCTTTTCCTTAACCTTTTACACCGCCGTCAGTTCTGCCGCCCTTGATCAGTCTCTGGCTGAATCCATACATGATCACTACAGGGAGCGAGGTAACCAAAGATGCCGCCATCATTCTTCCCCATACGTAATCCGGTGTATTGAACAGGGAGTTGAGTCCGATCGGAATCGTCATCATATCCGGGGAGTCAATGAATATGGATGCAAAAAGCACATCATTCCATGCGATCATAAATGCGTAAACGAATACAGATATCAGTCCTGAAATAGAAAGCGGAACAATGATGCGGAAAATAATGCCCATCTTGCTGAGGCCATCCACTCTTCCTGCCTCCTCCAGCTCTTTCGGTATAGTGTCAAAATAACTTCTTGTCATATAGATGGCTGTGGGAAGTGTCTGGATGATCATACACACAATTACAGCCTCTCTGCTGTTCTTTAACCCGATGGCAGAGAGCATACGGAACAGGGGAACGATAAGCAGAATCCCGGAAAACATATAAACCAGGAAAAACATTTCGCTGATTCCCTTTTTTCCTTTGAATTTCAGCTTTGAAAGCGCATACCCGCCCAGGATCCCCAGAAATACAGCCAGTACGGAGACCGTCAGGGCAATATACAGACTGTTTCCAAAGTATTTCAGATACGGGAAAATACCCGGATCAAAAATATCAATAAAGTGCTGGAAGGTCCATGTCTTCGGAATGACCGTCGGCGGATACGCAATGGTTTCCGCTGTGGATTTTATGGACACGCTGAGCATGATGAGGAATGGGAACAGCAGGATCACAACCAGCAATACTACTCTCACATAGAAAAATATCTCTTTTAATGTTTTTCTCTTAATCTTCTTCAACTCTCAGCACCTTCTTTCTGATCAGCATAACAAGGCTGAAGATCACCACGAACAATACAATGGAAATGGCTGCTGCCTTGCCGAAATCATGTGTGGCAAAAGCCATATCGTACAGGTATACACCCAGTACATTTACCTGTTTTGTCAGGAGATATACTTCCGTATAAATGTAGAATACCCAGATTGTCCTCAGGCTGACTACTGTTACCAGTGTTGGTTTGATGGCAGGATATGTAACTGCCAGGAACTTCTGCCATGAGGTAGCTCCATCCATGTCAGCAGCCTCATACAGGCTCTTGTCCACAGACTGCAGGATCGCCACAAAGGACATGTATGCATACGGATAGAATTTCCATATAGCAAATATAGTGACAAGGATAAACGCACTTGCCGGCTGGTCAAACCATAACGGAACCTCATCTGCCAGCTTGAGCACATCCACTATGATATAGTTAATGATACCATAAATATTGTTGAACATATAACGCCATGCGAAAATAAGACACACAGCCGGAACCACGTAAGACAGAATAATAATTGAATTTACAAGCTTTTTACCCACAAACTCCCGGTTCATGAATACTGCGATAGCCAGACCGAACGCGGTACTTACTGCAGTTACCAGAACGGTGAAGATCAGGGTGACAAATACGGACTGGTAGAAGCTTTTATCCTGAAATACAGCCTTAAAATTATCAAGCCCCACAAACTCTGACGCCATTCTGGGATTGATGGGCACATCCTGGAAACTGATCACAATATTGTAGATCATTGGATAGCCTATCAGCAATACCAGCAGGATCAGACTTGGTGCCAGCAGGGCATAAGCAAATCTGGTATCATTTCCGCCCAGTTTTTTCTTTTTGGACTTCATTCCTTTCCCCTTTCTGCTCTTATCAAAGGCTGCTGTACAGGCGGACAGTCCGCCGCCCGCACAGCATCTCTTTTCCTTTATTTGATCAGTTTTTCAACTGCTTCCTGTGCAGTTTCAAGTTCTTTGTCAATGTCAGCGTTCTGTACAACCACATTGTTGATCATTTTGCTGATAGCACCTGTGTTTGTCACATCGCCCATCTCTGTAAAATTCTTTCCGTCAACAGTACCAAAGAGCTGAAGGCTGTCAACTGCTGCTGCGATATCATCGTTTAATCCTGCGAATGCCTTACGCTCTTCCATATCGGTGTAGGCAGCATCATCACTCACTTCTTTTAATACCGGCTGGATTCCGCCCGGTGCCATGTTCAGCCAATTGATATTATTCTCTTTTTCCAGAAGGAAGGAGACAAATTTCTTGGCAGCATCTGTTTCTGCGTCCTCCATACCGTCAGCAATACCCAGAACTGTGATACAGCCGTAAGAAACAGGCTCTTTCTTGTTCGGCAGAACCAGTGCCAGGTCCTCAGCAAATCCGGCTTCCTTCACTGCGTTTAAAATATAGGTGGAGTACATTGCCATCGGTGTGTTCTTTCCGACAAAAGCATCTTTTACATCTGCAACTTCTGTGGAGCCCGGCATGGAGTAAGATGCCAGCTCTTTGTAGAATTCCACTGCTTCTTTCATTTCCGGTGTATTTACCGTAACATTTTTATCTTTGTCAAATACGTTTGCGTCATTGGACAGAGCGTACTGTGAAAATACCTGCTCTGTAAAGGCTGACTCTGATGTAGGAAGAGCAATGCCGTATTTTTTGTTGGCCTGGTCATTGAATGCTGCAGCCACTTCCAGGATATCATCCCAGTTTTCCGGCAGCTCCAGTCCTTTTTCCTGAAGCATCGCTGTGTTGACCCAGATTCCCTGTACCCAGCTGCAGATTGGAACACCTACATATCCGCTTCCGTCCTCTGTCTTTGTCACATCCAGCGCGCCTTCGTAGAAGGAATCCTCTCCCTTCTGGTCAATGACTTCTTTCACTGCGTCCAGGTTTGTGAACTGGTTTGACACACTTGTTTTTGCCTGGTCCTGGCTGTATTCAATGATGGCCGGAAGTTCGCCGCTTCCTCCGAGAGCTACAATCTTGGAATCATAGTCATCCTCATTTACCGGGATGGACTCCACTTCAATGTTTTCATTTTCCTTTTCAAAATCGTCGATGATCGCCTGCACCACATCCTGCCGTTCCTGTTCTACCTGCTGGTGCATGAACTGGATCTTTACCTTACCGCTTTTGCTGTCACCTTTCGCTTCTTCTTTGCCGCTTCCGCTGCTTCCGCAGCCTGCTGTAAAGGTGGAAACCATGGCTGCTGCCAGTAATACACACAATGCTTTTTTCTTCATAATTTTTTCTCCTTTTTTTGAATTCTCATTATTTATTTGTGTCAAAAAGACCGTCTTAAAACAATTCGGACGCCGCCTTTCTGCAACAATCACTGTTTCTTCAGCCAGACTGTACCGTATGGTACCATGCTGATTTTTTCCTGTATCTCTTTATCAAAGAGCAGGTCCTTTCCGCAGATGTGCGGAAGATTCAGTTCAACATTATGGGAGGATACATTTATCAGGGCGTAAATGATCTCCCCTGTTTCCCTGTTCTCACGTTTCAGTGCCAGAACTCTCGGATCCAGGTCCATGACCTCCTGTTCTGCCTCCGGTGAAAATGCGCTCTCCCCGTTTCTGATCCGGAGTCTTCTGCGCATTTCATGAAAGATCCTGCTTCTGTTTGTCTTTCCGTCTAACTGCTGCTTCAGATAATCATAATCTATCTTCTCCCGGTTGATCCTTCTGGGGATATCCGATGTGGTCATACCGGAATAATCGTTTCTGGAACCCAGCAGGCTGTGGATGTAAATACCGGGAACACCCTGCATGGAAAGTAAAATAGTCTCTGCTGCCAGGAATTTTCCAATCCGTTCCTCGTCTGACTCATCGGGTCCTGCCAGGGCATCCTGATAATTGATATTCAGCTCGTAAGGGCTTTTGGTCCCGTCTCCGTTATCTTTATAAGAAACCCTGCCTCCGTTTTTAAGAGCCGCCTCCACAAGAAACTGTCTGTCTTCGTCACTCAGGATTCCCTCAGTGGGTCTCACCCCGATTCCGTCATGGGAACTGAGAAAATTAAAATATGTTACCCTGCTGCCTGGAAGTTTGAGGCCTGCCATCCAGGAACTGAGAATGGATGCATCTCCCTTTAAGAGGGAATACATGGTGAGCGGCGGCAGCGGAAACTGGTAAACCAGATCAGCTTCATCCTCCCCATTGCCGAAATAACTGATATTATCCGCATGGGGAACATTTGTCTCTGTGATCAGTTTTGTGCCCGGTGCGTATTCCTGCAGCACATCCTTCATGAGTTTGATAAGCTCATGTGTTTCCGGCAGATGCATACAGGTTGTTCCAAGCTGTTTCCACATAAACCCAATGGCATCCAGCCGTATAAATTTTGCCCCTGCCTTTGCGTACATGACCAGAATATCGAGAACCTCCGCAAGCACATCGGGACATTCAAAATTCAGGTCGATCTGGTCTTCACTGAAGGTTGTCCATACATGCTTTTCCCCCTCCTTTGTGTGAAAGGCCGTCAGAAGAGGAAGTGCTCTTGGCCTGGTCACTGTGCTGTAATCCGCATTTGGATCACAGGTGATAAAATAATCTCTGTAAGGTGCCTCGCATTCCAGATAACGGCTGAACCATTCACTGCTTTTGGATATATGGTTGATCACCGCGTCAAACATCAGCCCGTAATTTTCAGATAGTGCGGATATATCCTCCCAGTCACCCAGTTCCGGATTGATGCTTCTGTAATCCACCACAGAAAATCCATCATCTGATGTATAGGGATACATTGGGAGCAGATGTACATTTGTCACCGCATCCCCCACAAAATCTTCCAAAAATTTATGAAGTACCTGAAGACCCGGTTCTCCCTTTTTGGTGATAGTATCTCCGTATGTGATCAAAATACTATCTCTCTGGGTTAACTTCTTTCCTTTTTCTTCCGCCGGCTGATACTTTTGCAGCTGACGGGAAATTTTGTCCCAGGCTTCGCTTATTTTTCCGTCGTCTTTATAGATGACGGCCAGCCTCTGTCTTGCCTTTGTTTCCAGGTTCATATTTTTCTCCTTTCTGACAACGTTGTCACTAAAAGACAACGTTGTCATTATGGAAGGAAGTATCTCCTTCCTTTTTTATGGTATTATGTAGATTTTCTTTCAATAATCTCTGTCGGAAATTTAAATATCTTTCTTGCATCCTCTTTTTTACCTTCTTCTATCTCTCCTACCACAAAATCAATACAGCATTTTGCAAGCTGTTTAAAATCCTGAGCGACAGTGGAAATAGGAGGATAATAAAATTCGCCTAATGTTATATTATCAATCCCAAGAACAGCCACATCTTCCGGTATCCTCATGCCTTTCTCATATATCCCTCTGTAGACACCAAGTGCTCTCTCATCACCGGATACGAAGAATGCCTGTATATCATACTCCTCCAGGACTTCCTTTGACTTGTGATAAGCCTTTTCCACGGTATCGATCCCTGTAAAGATATGATACTGGGCGCCTGTTCCATACATGGCTTTTTCAAAGCCTTCTATGCGGAGCTGAGTGGACAGGAATTTCTGTTCGCCTATCAGCAGTGCTATCTTGCTGTATCCCCTGCCTATCAGATATCTGCCTCCATTATAGCCCACATCAAAATTGTCAAGGCTGACGGAAGGAACATCCGGATTCTCAGGCTCACCGAATACCACATACGGTATGTTATGCTTTTCAAAGTAATCCACCCGCGGGTCATTGAGAATATTCTCCAGCAGTATGGCGCCGTCTGCTATACCGCTTGCCATCAGATAGAAACCGTCGGTCTCATCCTCCTCGAACTTTTCACTGTTGGACGGAGAAAGGACTATCTTCATGTTTCTGTCCTTCGCATAAGAGAACAGATGCTTCAGCATGATATTATGCCAGATGCTTAAATGTTCCTCATGATGACGGTCAGCAAAAACCACGATAATATTCGTACGGTTTCCCTTCAGTCCCTTTGCCAGGATATTCACCTGATATCCCTGTTCTTTCATGGCAGCAAAGACCTTTTTCTTGGTCGCATCACTGACATTAGGGCTGTTGTTGATCACCCTTGATACTGTTTTCATGGATACGCCGCAGGCATTGGCTACATCAATAATCGTCGCTTTTTTCATCTTGTTTTAATTCTCCATTTGTCTTACGTTGTCATTTTACGAAATTAACATATAAATGTCAATAGGATTTCTGTATTTATATTTTTTTCGTTATTATTCCTGTATTTAGATTGCTGTTTTTATATAATATTCACAATACAGCGTTACAGACAGGAGAAGGGATTCCTGTCCTGTCATTGCAGAATTTTCCTGATATGTATTATTATAACGCAAAAACAGACCCTGTAAAAGGAGATGTTTCCACAATCATCCTAATTACAGAGTCTGTAACTCCTACCACTGCACTGCCTGTTTCCTGAAAATCAGATACGCAGCCGCACACAAAACAACTCCGGCCCCCACCATCATACCGATCTGCGCCCAGGTCTGAAATCCTCCGAACCACTGTCCCCACGCAATCCCGATACGGTTCATGACGTTACTGTCCCTGCCCTCTGCAGCACCGGGCAGTGTCCAGCAGCCGAGCAGCCAGAAGGCCAGAATGACGACCCTTCCTCTTTTGAACTGTCGTACAATGGCCGCCCCCAGAGCAGCACAACCGTTTAAAGCTGCGGCCCCTCCAAAGATCCAGGGCACTGTAAACTTCGTCATGATTGGTATATTTTCTTTTATTTTCCCCGGAAGCAGCACGCCGTATATGGCTGTCTCCACACGCAGAAGCAGAAACAGACCTGCTAAGAGCACCAGTGTCATGAGAAAATATACGATAATAGCTGACGGGTAATACTGCTTTCTTGTTTTTCCCATGCTGACCGCCATATCAAATCCCATGCACAGGCTGAATATATTTCCGAATATGATCAGACACAGAACAGCGATTGCCGCTATCATGCTGCCCAGAGGGAAATAACTCTCCTCATTGCCGAACATATGCACACAGGTCATGATAACCATACCCAGGGCACACAGTCCTGCCTCCAGAGCCAGATAAACTCTCATGTCGCAGACCTCTATTTTTACCTGCTCCTTTATTGATTTCCACATGATATCCCTCCTCTACTGCGCCTCAAGGCCTTCCAGCAGGCGTCTTGAAATAATAATATCCAAAATCCATACGACTGCCGTAGCTGCGGCTGTATATATAAGCACATTCGTAAATTTAAAGTCAAAACGGATGTCCTTAATATTCATGGCTACAATTGCTCCCAGGGCGCCTCCGCCGATGGCGAAAAAGGAAACCATGATTATCATTCCTATCTTCCGGAACCGCAGATAGACGAGCCCCACAACTTCTCCCACGGATGTCACAAGGAGCAGAGCGCAGAATGCGACCGCCAGAATCTCCAGTGCCTCAGCCGTATTTCCCCTGACAAACTGCCAGTCTCCGACTGCCGCCAGCAATAAAGTGATGGCAGACATCAGTACCGCAACTACCAGCTTCATGATCTGCATTCCCATCAAAGCATCTTTCCGCCTGCAGTTCAGGCACATACCCGCAGGTATATAACTGGTATACACACCGGAGGACGTCACCGCCGATACAAATACCGTGACAAGCATCATCTTAACAGGCAGATCAGATACCATACGCCCGCCGGATGCCTTTGAAAATCCCAGCCATATCTGCCCCCCGGTCAGCACTGTCATACCCAGAACCACTACGACAGACATGCCTATAACCTGCAGTGCCCATTCCATGAACAGTCTCCACTTCTTCATCTCTATACCTCCCCGCCGCACATCGCCACGAATATTTTCTGAAGATTCATTGGCTGTACACTGACACTGTCTGCAGCTTCCACTCTCTGGCCCGGCTCCAGTTTTACGGTGACGCTTTTGCTCCTTCCAATGGTCTCCTCTCTGTATTTCGTAAGTCCTGCTGTCGCGGCATCCACATCCTCTTCCCTGCCGCTTACATGTACACAGCTTTCCAGAAGTTCCTGGGTATTCTCCTTCAGTACCATTTTGCCTTCATGCAGAATGATAACTTCCTCGAAAAGGTCTGCTGCTTCCTCAATAATATGTGTGGAGATGACAAAGGTACGCCCTGTCTCCGTATATTCCTCCAACAGTATCCTGTAGAACTGTTCCCTTGCCACTACATCAAGCCCTGCAACGGGTTCATCCAGCAATGTGAAATCTGCTTTGCTGGCAAGTGCCACGATTATGGTGACCATGGATGTCATACCTTTTGACAGCTTGGAGATCCTTTTTTTCCGGTCCAAATGGAAAATGTCAAGCAGATGCTCTGCCATCTCCTTATCCCAGTGAGGCATGTATGTCTCTGCCATTTTCAGATACTCTTTTATTTTCAATGCGCCGATTCCTCCGGCATTCATATTGGCATTGATCTCCCTTGAAAAACAGAGATGGGACAGGGACGTCTCATTTTCCCAGACCGGCTGTCCGTTCAATGTGACAGTTCCGTGCGTGGCCGGATTCTGGGCGGTCAAAACTGACAGAAGCGTGGTCTTGCCCGCGCCGTTTCGTCCGATCAGGCCGTATATTTTTCCCTTCTCCAATGTAAGGCTCACATTGTCCAGTGCCCTTTTGTCTTTATATTGTTTTACCAGATTCTCACATTTTAATGTCATTACGCTCATTTTGCATCCTCCCCTTTTCCTGCTGCTATCATATCGATCAATTCTTCTTTGGTGATTCCCAGGCTTGCCGCTTCTGTCAGAAGGCTTCTGATATAATCATCAAAAAATCTCTCTTTTCTCTTCCTCACGATTACCTGCTTTGCTCCTGATGCTACAAACATTCCAATCCCCCTTTTCTTATACAAAATACCTTCATCCACCAGAAGATTTATACCCTTTGCCGCTGTTGCCGGATTGATGGCGTAGAGCTTCGCCAGTTCATTTGTACTCGGCACCCGCTCTTCCTCCAGCAGAATATCCCGGATAATATCGTTTTCTATCATTTCCTTGATCTGTAAATATATGGACTTCTCCTGACTCAATAGTTCCTGCAAGCATCTCACTCCCTTTCTGGAAAATATCTATGACCGCCTTAGTTATACGGTTCATTACTTGTGTAATTAACCATAGCACTTATGAACCTATTTGTCAACACCTTTGTTGCAGGAAAGGGGTTGTAACCGCGAATAAAATCTCTTATAATAAATAAAGCCTTTAAGAAATGAGGATTTTATTGTGAAAAAAACCAAACTATGGATAAATGCCCTGGTCCTGGCCTCCTGCCTTCTTCTCGGCAGCGGACAGGCCTCAGTATACGGAGCTGCCCAGAACGCAGCGCAGGCACCTGCTGACCCAAACGCTGCCGCAGCCGATCCAAATGCCGCAGCAGCCGATCCAAATGCCGCCTCGGCCGACCCAAACGTACCTGCAGATGCCGCCGAGGCACCAAAGGATCCAAATGCGCCGCCGGACAGTTATAACTGGGAAGTCCAGTCCGATGCGCTTCCGGGGTGGCCCACAGGCCCGCAGGTAGCTGCGGAAACCGCCATTCTTATGGATGCAGAGACAGGGGAGATACTCTACGCCAAGGGTATCGACGAAAAGAGGTACCCGGCAAGCACCACTAAGATCATGACAGCCCTGATTGCCATTGAGAACAGCGCTCTGACAGACCAGGTCACCTTCTCGGCTGAGGCTGTAAACGGCATAGAACCCGGCAGCACTCATATCGGCATTAAGCCCCGCGAGATACTTACCATGGAACAGAGCCTGTACGCTATCCTGCTGGCATCCGCCAATGAGGTCTCATCCGGCGTAGCTGAGTTTGTGGGCGGCAGTATCCCTGACTTTGTAAATATGATGAACGCCAGAGCGGAGAAGCTCGGATGCAAAAACACCCACTTTGTCAATGCCAACGGCCTTCATGACCCGGAACATTACACCACAGCCCGGGATCTCGCGAATATTGCCAGAGAAGCCTTTAAAAACGAGACCTTCCGCAAGATCATCGGAACAGAATACTACATTGAGCCAAAGACCAACATCACAGACGAGGAACGCTGGCTGAACAACCATCACAAAATGCTGGTATCCGGTGACATGCATTACGATGGATGTCTGGGCGGAAAAACAGGATACACAAGCGATGCCGGAAACTCGCTTGTGACATATGCCCAGAGAAACGGCATGTACCTGATTTCTGTGGTCCTGGCCGACAATGCCGTCTATCAGTATCCGGATACCGCGGCACTTTTAGACTACGGATTTTCCAATTTCCACAAGGTAGTTCTTGCCCAGAAGGGGGAGGTTGAATGTCTGAAACCCCTGCCCATTGAGCATTATCTCTACAACCTGACCAAAGCTAAAACGATGACGCGTTTTACAGATACCGCAACAGCGGACCTGCCGACAGACCTGCCTGTTGAGAAACTAACCCGTAAGACTTCCCTGGAAAAAAAGATACAGACCACAGAGTATTATCTGGGCGAGCAGCTCCTCTCAACAAGCCATGCAGAGGTCTGTCCGACCCTCACCCTGCCGGAATTCCTGGATGCGGTCAAAGACTCTCCTGCCAATACAGCAAATACAGCCGGGGCAGCCGCACAGAATAACACCGCGGACAGCGCGTCTGCCGAAAGAACACCCAAGACCTCTTCCAGTTCCCTGGGTGAATTCTTCCAGGAACTTAAATATAACTTCCGGAACATGCCCACGTGGAAGTATCCGGCACTCATTTTCCTGCTGTCAGCCGTTATCTTCTATATTGTACTGCTTATCATTAAGATCAAAAGACACCGGAAAAAGAAGGCCAGGAACAAAAAAAAGAAGAAATAAGAAAGACCGGGACAGCCTCCCCTCTATGGTTTGGCTGCCCCGGTTTCCCGTTTCCTTCTGTTATCTTCTGCTTCTTTTCTTTTTCATTTCCAATACAATGATACCTGCCGCCGATACTGCAAAGAGACCTGCAAACATTCCTGTCCTTGCCTCGTCCTTTGTCTTGGGTGACTTCACACTACTGCCGCCGGAAGTACCTTTTGCGCCGCTTCCATTGTTGTTGGTGCCGGTATTCTTATTTCCCTGTCCGCTTCCGGACGGTTTTGCAGGCGGTTTCGGTTTGTCACTGCCGTTATCCCCCGGTGTCGTAGGTGTCGTTGGTGTGGTACCTGGTTTATGAGGATCTTCCGGGTCACTGGGTTTTTCCGGGTCTTTCGGATCATCCGGATCATCCGGTTTTTCTGCCGGTTTCTTCTCCAGTGCGGATATGGCATTTTTCAGCAGTTCTACCTGCTCATCAATCTGTTCCTGTGTGGCATTCTCATCCGCGTATACGCCCTCGGCTGCAATTATGGCATTCTGCAGATTTCCATAACTTTCATCTGTAAAATCACCCTGCTCGATAGCCTTTGCCTCAATGATCTTGGCATTCAGCTTCTCTCTGTCAACTTCCGCAGGCTCTTCCTTATCTGTGAGTTCAGACAGAGCCGCTGTAAGCTGTGCTGTCAGGCTGTTGATCTCCTCAGCTGTCAGTTCCGGATTCTCCAGGGCATCGCTGAGTGCTTTGCTCTGCAGCGCAATCTTCTCGAGACTTTCCTCTGAATAGAGGGTTGTATCAAGTGCTGCTGCCTGGGCCAGTCTCATCTTCGCCAGATCCCTTGCCGTGTCCTCCGCTGAAACCTCCTCTGTCGGTACCAGACCATTTACGGCCTCCTCCAGAAGAGCTGAAATATTATCTACCATCTCCTGGGTATACCAGGTCTCTTCCAGTGCTTCGGATGCCTGAGCCAGTACATCGGTAAGGTTCCGGAAGCTTTCCTCCGTATATAGTTCAGGATCAGCCTCCCTGCATCCCGCTGCCATTGCAGCAAGCCTGTCTTTCTTCACCTGTTCGATCACTTTGACTTCAAGGGCATCGATAAGAGCCTGCAGTTCATCACATTTCTGGTCCACCAGCTCCTGTGCTGCCTCATCGTCTTCAATCACTACTTCCGCCTCTGCGATCTTATCCAGAAGGACGCCGTAGCTCTCCTCCGTATATTTATCCGGGTTCAAGGCCTTTGCACCTTCCACTTTCGCCTTCAGAAGCTCTTTATCCACTTCCGGCTCTGCAGGTTCCTGCCCGAATACCTGGAATTCCGCAAATGCAGGCCAGTAGTCCGCACCGTCGTATTCCGGGAATCCTGTGAGAACCACTCTGACATAACGGTAACTCTCCGCAGATGTCAGTGTACCTGTTTCCGTACGGATACCGCTCTCGGACTCTGTCTTATCTTCCAGGACATCAAAATTCTCTCCGTCTTTTGAGCCTTCGATTCTGTACTGCCAGAATCCCTCTGCCTCGTCCTTTTCAAAATCAAGCTGGTAATTGCTGAGTACAAACTCACTGCCCAGATCCACCTGCCACCACTGAGGAAGCAGATTTTCCACAGCGTCACCGTTTACGATCCATAAAGTATCTGTGCTTCCGTCATTGCCGTTTGATGCAGGCGCATACTCTTCCGCAGATGATGTCACCGGCTTATTCAGTGCCAGATTGCCGTCTGTATGCTCATCCAGACTGTCCACTGCTGCCTGAAGTGCATAAATGGCTGCATCCACCTGCTCCGGTGTAACTGCCGCGTTAAAATCTGCTTTTGCCTGTTCCAGTGCATTCATCAGATTCTGCCAGGACTCATCTGTATAATTTCCCTGCTGCATGTATTTTACTTTCAGGATCAGATCTGTCAAAGCGGATTTGTCAAGCTCACTGTTGTCCCTCTCATAAACCTTAAATTCCGCAAATCCGGGCCAGTAGTCATCCCCCGGGAATTTTGTCAGTCTGATCAGGATAAACCGATAGGAAGTACCCGGTTCAAAGCTTCCGGTCTGCACTCTGGAACCATCTGTATTTTCTGACGCGTCATAAATAGGCTGTTCCTCAAAGTACTCCTCACCATCACGTGCTGCCTCTATGGTGTAACCCCAGGCATTCTCTTCATCCTGTTCAAACACCAGCTCAAAATCAGACAGGTCATAATCCTGTCCCAGATCCACGAACCAATAGCCGTCCAGGTCATCCCCTGCATGTACCCACATGGTTCCCTCATCCCCGTCGTTTCCGCAGGATGGTGAGTACTGGTCGTTCCCATCTGAATAAGCGGGTTGGTTCAGTGCCAGGTTGTATCTCGCATACTCCGCATCCTCCAAAACCAGGTTGTCAAACTTTACATCACTGCTTCCTTTTGGGGAGTTGACAGTGACGGTCATTTCCTTGATAGCAGATGGAATCTGGAGTTCATAGGTATTCTTCAGTGTTGTAATGTTGAATGTCTTCTCATATCCATTGCCCCCGATCTTCACCAGAGCGCTTCCTGAGCAGTGTGCCTGGAAGGATTTGAGGGTCTTATTGTCCGGAAGGCTGATCTTATATACCGTACTCTGTCCGTCCCCGTACAGCTCTTTGGAGCTTCCTGTCTGTGCGGTAAGCCATCCCTCCCGGAAATCACAGTCTGCGTAGGAGCCTGTAAGTGCTGTCTCCTCCTCAGGACGGTCCTCGAAGTCGATTCCCGCATTCTGCGCACCAATCTCAGCAAAACTATTGTCAGCGCCGACATTGGGGTATCCGTCAGAGGATACCGGATTGCCGAAATAGTCAAGTCCGCCGTTATCCGGTATCAGCGCTCCCGTGCCTATACAGCCGGAAGTCTCTTTCAGCTTAAACCCGTCCACTCCGGCGCCTGCTGTTCCCAGATCCTCAAAATCAGAAGCTTTAACTTCCAATGCATTTTCATCATCCGCTCTTCTGATATTCTGGTCCGTGCCGCCGTAAGCATTGTTGTCCACGCTGCCCTTAAACCATTCACTCCAGCCTTTGGACTGGGCGTCACTGTAAATGATATTGTTCTTAAACTGGAAGTCCGCATCGTTTAACTGCTGCTGGTCCCAGTTGTTGGTGATATAGCTGTCATGGCCTTCACTGAGGTAAAAGTCATTGTTATACACATACATCTTATTTCCGCTTCCGCTGGAATATCCGCCCAGGGTCACAATAGCCCCGCCGCCGTATACGTTGGTTCCCCATCCGTCATTCTCACTGATGTTGTAACGGATATATGTAGTGTATTTTGTCCCCAGGGCACACTCGAAAAATGCGCCTGACGGGTTGTCATGTGTATAGTTGTACTGAATATAATTCAGTTTCGCGTTCACATCCGCGTCAAATGCCTGGGAATCCTCCTTGCTGCTGGACGCGCCTGAACCGAAGACCTCATTGAACTGCACCACGGTACAGTCACCGTTCTCCCACCATACCGGCACGTTTCCGTTAGGTCCGCTGTTGCAGCCGTCACAGGTGTTGTGCTCTATAAGGGCATTGCTGTAGGCGGAGGGACAAATCGCCGCGTTTCCGATATCCTTGCAGTAGTTGTTGCGGATCACAAGATTGGTGCTGTTGACCCTCTGACCTGCATACTCGCTGTCCGGAATGCCGCTCTCGTGCTGAAACTGACTGCTTCCCCATGTGGACAGGAAGTTGATGCCGTAATGGTTGATATTCGGCCCGACATAGTTGTTCTCCACTACAATATCATCCCAATTGGTAGGTACCTGATTGCCCCTGATAATGTAAATGATACCGCCGCGCCCGATGCCGGCCTGCTGACCGATGGGGTGTGAGACTACATCATGCACATACAGATTCTGACAGTACATATGGCGCAGTGTCCCCGCGTCCTCTCCCATGATCAGGATCCCGTACTTCTTAATGTGGTCATCCGGGTTGTCCCCGGGTATTCTGTTGGTCACTTCCAGGGATGTGATCTCCCAGTATTCCTGGTTGTAGAAGTAGACAGCCGAGTTAAAGATCCTGTTTTCCAGGTCATCCCCGTCTTCCCCGCACCAGTTATTGCCGTCGATCCTGGGCCTTTCATCCCCTTCACCGTAAGCGCCGATGACAATGGGATTTCCCTCCTCACCGGACCCCTTGGGACTTAACTGCCCTGTCCACACATCTCCTTTTTGAAAGAGAATACGGTCGCCGGGCTGAAATGTAACACTGTTGATCTTGTCAAGGGAGGACCAGGCCTCCGCTTCACTGGTACCGGACGCATCATCGTTCCCCCCGTCCTGGTCCACGTAATAGGTAGTTCCCTCTGCGTCCGCCCACACCGGAATCTCCGGCATAGTGGTGCAGACCATACAGCAGGCAGCGATGCCCGCCAGAATTCTTTTTCCTAATCTCCTCATACTTTCATCCTCTTAACCTGTCTTAATTATAAATTACTCTGGGCTTCCAAAAAGCCGATAAACTGTTCCACACCTCCTCCCAGTACCTGCACATTTTCGGGGCGCTCTCCCCGTGCCTCTGACACGTCAAAGAAATCCCCTGCCATGGTCCGTTCTGTGATCATGAAGCTGTCACTGCCGAACAGTCCCTCTGAGAGCCCGATATACTCGTCCCCCCAGAAAGAACAGTCCTCAGCCTGAATGCCCCACGCAGTGCCAAGCCGCTCCAGGATAGCATTTACATTGTCGCTTTTGCTGGACAATCCCACCTCCAGGTATTTGGCATCCGTGGTTGCTGACAGGGATAATCCCTCCTCCCTGCCAATCTCCTCCGCCATGCGGATAAGCTGTCTCAGATCACCGATCCCGTGCTCTTTCAGGGTCTGATTCAGGCTGTCAAGCTCGTGCTCCTGGAAAAACAACTGCCCGTTCCTGTCATTTTCCACAAGAATATCTATCTTGCAGTAATTTGGCCGGGAAAATACGATGTCTGTCTTAAAATCGAACTCCTGGAGCAGCCGCTCATGGATCCTGTAACACGCCCTGTGTATCCTGAGCATCAGTTCTTTATCCGGGATAAGACTGCAGAAGACTTCGGGCCGTCCGTCATCCGTAAAATGGTAGTTATAAGCCCCCCTGCCCAGACCGTAGAACAGATTCTGCCTCTCCTTCAGGGTAAAATATTCATGGAGCTTTCCGCCTCCGATATTATTGATGGTGGTGCCGCTTATGACAGCCAGCTTCACGCCCTCTGCCAACAGCTTTTTCATGGGAACAACAACCTGATCCACAGGCGCTGTCCTGGAAAAGACCGCAGTCCCGTCCCAGTCAAAAAATACTGCTTTATATTTCTTCATGCCAGGTACCTCCTTCCTCTTTGATACTGCACGCTCTCCCGTTTACATAGAAGACTGCAGGCTTTCCTTCAAGCAGGGTAAAGTCAGCCCCGTTTCTTCCAATCTCCACCTTGAGGGTGCTGCCCTGATAACCGATACAGAACTGATATCCCTCCCATTTTTCCGGCAGATACGGCTTAAAGCGCAGTGTGCCGTCATTGGTCCTCAGCCCTGCAAACCCATTTACCACTGCCTGCCGGGTCCCCGCCATATTGGCAGCGTGGATACCCGCGTAGAAGTTGTTGTGGTAGTCATCCAGGTCCATTCTGGCAGACTGGGAGAAGTAGGTATACGCCTCATCGTAATAACCGATCTCACAGGCTACGATCCCGAAGATACAGGTGGAAAGGGAAGAGTGGTGCAGTGTTACCTCCTGATAGAAATCATAATTTCTCTTAAGCTCTTCCTCAGTGAACAGATTGCTGTACAGATACATGCCCAGAATGGCATCCGCCTGTTTTGACATCCTGTGGCGCATAATGAACAGCGGGTGATAGTTTTCATACAGCCATGCCCTTTTTTCCGGCGGGATCTTAGACTCATCCCACGGTTTGCGCATCATAAATCCGTCATCAAGGGGATAGACCTGACGCTTCTCATCGTATGGGAAATACATATTCTCAATGATCTTATCCCACAAATCTGTCTCCTCCCAGGCAAAATCCAGTTTCCCGGCAAGGCTTTCGTATCTCTCCGGTTCCTGTTCCCTGAGGTACCTGACAGCCTTCAGGGCAGCCCGCAGGCTCTCCCTTGCCAACAGGTTTGTATAGAAATTGTTATCTACCAGCACATTATATTCATCCGGGCCTGTCACATCACAGATGCAGTATTTTCCGCCTTTACATTCCGCAAAGCTTCCCACATCTGCCCATACCCGGGCCATCTCTATGAGCATTTCTGCTCCCTTTTCAAGGAAAAATTCTTTGTCCTTTGTCACATCCAGATAGAGGCATAGGGCATAGGAAATGTCACCGTTTATATGATACTGAGCCGTTCCCAGGGGATAGTAGGTGGACGCCTCCTCCCCGTTGATGGTCCTCCATGGGTACAGAGCGCCTTTATCATGCCCCAGTATCCTGGCTCTGGCCCTTGCCTTATCCAGTGTGCCGTAGCGGTAATCCAGCAGATGCGCAGCGATCTCAGGGTCTGTGTAGACAAATACAGGGAACACATACATTTCCGTATCCCAGAAATAATGCCCCTCGTATCCCTCACCGCTGAGTCCCTTGGCCCCCATTCCGGTTCTTCCGTCGCGCCCGGCTGACTGCATGATGTGGAACAGATTAAAACGGATTCCCTGCTGCAGGGCTTCATCCCCCTTCACTACCACATCGGCCTTTTCCCAGTATCGGTTCATGTAGCTGATCTGCTCTTTTTCCGCCTGCGCATATCCTGCAGCGGCGGCACACCGGAGCATTTTCCCGGTATACGTCTCCAGCTCCTCTCTATCCATATCCAGGTCGGAACTGTAGCATATATATTTTTCCAGACAGACCGTCTCTCCCCGCTCTGCCGCAGCGGTATAGGTAAGGGACACAGCCAGCTCTTCTTTGCAGGCGCTGACCTCATATGGTGCCCCCTCCAGATGGTGCATACATCCGCAGGCTGCGGTGAGACGGCTGTTCCTGGTGACTGCCTCATAGTAAATGCTGTCCCCGTCCGCCTTCACAGCCGTCGGCTCCAGTCTGCGCCCAAAAGGACCATAATCCACAATGGGGTTGGTCTTTCTGGTGTGGTTTTCCACATTTCCCTCAATTCCGGTAACAAAAGTGAGTTCCCCGGAGAAATTAAGAGGCGTCACACAGTACCGGATCTCCATTATATTTTTCCACCGGAAAGATACAAAACGGCTGATCTGTATGCGCATCTGCTTGCCGCCGGGCGTGGTATAGACCAGACTTCTCTCCAGAATTCCGTCACGCATGCGCAGCACACGGCTGTAATCACTGACCGTGCCTTTCTGTATATGGAACTCCTCCCCGCCTGCGTACAGCCTGATCTTCTTTGCGTTGGGCAGATTTAGAAGAGACTGGCTGTGGAGAGGGGAGCCGAAATTGGCCTCCCCGTAGCGGATCTCCTCGCTCTCATAAAACCCGTTGATAAAGTTTCCTTCCAGCCCTGTATCAATGTCAAAATCATAGGCTTCCTCAAAGGTTCCCCTTGTGCCGATATATCCGTTTGACAGGGCGAATGTAGTCTCATTTCTGTAGTTATTCTCAACCCTGAACTCAGTCTCCGTAATGTTCCAGGGCTCCACCGGGTAAATTGGTTTTTTGTTGGTATCCATACATTTATCCTTTCACTGCACCTGCTGTCAGGCTTTCCATAACCTGCCTCTGCAGGATAATAAACACTAAGATCGTCGGCATAACCGTCATGACCACTGCCGCAAACAGCGCAGAATAGTTGTTCGCAAAGGTTCCCATATAATAGTTCAGGGCAATGGGCACGGTCCTGGCGCTGTCACCGCTTGTGAGCATAAGAGCAAAATAAAACTCATTCCAGGTATTGATAAACTGCAGCAGCGCAATGGTCACAAGGCCCGGCTTCGCCAGCGGCAGAATAATATGCAGAAATGTCTGTAAAAATGTAGCTCCGTCTATGTAAGCAGACTCTTCCAGTGCAGTGGAGATCGTCTCATAATAACTCACCATGACAAAGAAGGACATGGGAATCCCCATTGCGGAATACACCAGAATCAGCCCCAGCTTTGTATCGAAGATTCCGAGCGCTTTGAAAATAGCAAAAAGCGGCTGGGAGATAGCCTGTGCCGGAAGCATCAGGGATGCGGAGATCATAAGCACAATCACTGTCTTCAGTTTGAAACGGAACCTGGAAACCACATAGGCGCACATGGCAACCACACAGACCGTCACCAGAACACTGATACCCACGATCAGCACACTGTTCAGGAAATACTTTGCAATAGGCGCGTACTTGAAGGCGTCTTTATAGTTCTGCAGATTCAGGCTCTTCGGCAGCGCAATGGCGGAGGAATTGATCTCCGCATAAGTCTTGAAGGAGCTTAGGAAAGCCCAGATCATGGGGCCTACGGCGATCAGAACGAAGAACAGCATAAAGATATATTTCGGTATACCCAGAAGGCCTTTTTTCACTTTTGACTCATGATACATTTATTTCCCCTCCTGTTTCATTTTTTTCTCCCGGAACAATGCCTGGATGAAGACTACCAGAACCAGTCCCAGGGCAATCTGGATCACACCCACTGCGTTGGCCTTGCCGTAGTTATTTTCCAGAGTCGCTACTTTGTACAGATAAGTGGGCAGGTTCAAAGTTGAGTTGCCCGGTCCGCCCTTTGTGGTCACATAGATGATATCGAACTGAGATACCATGGCCACAGATGCCAGCACTACGCAGGTACCGAAGATATTCTTCATAAGGGGGATGGTGATATAGCGGTCCATCTGCCACGGCTTTGCCCCGTCCACTCTGGCTGCTTCATAGATGGCTGTGTCCACAGCGCCCATCTCTGCCAGGAATATAATGGTGTTGAAACCTGAGTACAGAATCCAGGTGCAGGTCACTGTCCAGAAGGCGAACTTGGAATTGCCGAACAGGTTGGGGATCTGAGCGGCATCCAGGCCGAAAATGCCGTATACGGATTTCAGCACGCCGAAGGTTGGGTTCAGAAGCAGTGTGAACATAACACCAGTGGCTGCTGTGGGAATGATATTCGGTATCATATAGGCTGTTCTGACAAACTTCCAGCCTTTGGGTTTTCTGCGCAGTACAAGCGCCATGATAAATCCCAGAGACACATGGAAGGTACTCTGCAGAACCACCCATACCAGGGTATTCTTGATGGATTCCAGGAAATCCTTGTCCTGGAAAATGGTTTTAAAGTTTTCCAGTCCTTTCAGTACCGGGCTTGTGGAAACCGTATACTCACATAAGGACGTGTACAGAACCGTAACGATGGGTGCTGCATAGATCAATACGAATAAAATCATGCACGGCACAATAAACAGTGCAATCCATACTTTTTTATTCTTTGTGCTCATAGTTATCCCCTTTCTGAAAATGGGGCTGCTGTACCTTGTAAGATTTTGTACAACAACCCCATTTTAAGCTATTTATTTCCTGTTAATTTTTCTGTGCTGCTTCGGAAAGTTTTGTACAGAATTCTTCAGGGGTGATATTTGCATAGGCAAGCTCCGGAAGTTCTGTGGAGAATGTGTCAATAACATTCTGGTACCAGTACGCCTGGTTCTGTCCATATGTCCATTTTGCCTTTGGCTGGATCTCAAGGACTTCCGCCATAAGAGGATCGGAATCCTTCAGGGAATCCGGGATTTCAACCTGGCTGGATACGGGCTGAAGGCCGGCCATTTCCAGTCCCTTTAACTGGTTTTCAATGGATGTCTCAAATTTCAGGAATGCAACTGCCGCTTCAATTTTCTCTGGGTCTTTTGCGCCCACCATATCGCCCGGTGTGGGAACCATTTCCATACCGTATTCCGGAAGGAGCATAATGCCCACCTTGTCGTAGAAGCCTGCCGGTGCTTTCTCTTCACTTCTGATATCCGGGATCATCCACGGTCCGTTGGGGAACATTGCAACTTCACTGTTGAAGAAATGAGTTGCCATGGTATCGTATTTGCCGCCCACTGCGTCTGCTGTGGTGTATTCAGCCAGCATTTTCTGTAAATCTGTGGTGGCTTTTTCAACCTCAGGAGTATTATAATCTGTAGGATACATGGCATTCATGAACTCATTGCCGGTATCCCCTGCAGTTCCGATCAGTCCGCTGTACCACAGGTTTGTCAGCCATCCCAGGTCCGCGGTATCCATTCCGAGAGGAGTGATTCCTTTTTCTTTCAGGGTATCGCATGCCTTGAAGAAGTCATCCCAGGTCTCATACGCCACATCAGGAGCTTCCAGACCTGCCTGCTCAAATAAATCCTTGTTATAGTAGATATAGGATATCTCCTTTGACACAGGAACACCGTAGATCTTGCCGTCCACAGAATTAAATTCCAGTGAACTCTCATCAAACTGGGCTTTCCACTCCGGGTCTTCCTCAAAGTACGATGTCAGATCCTGAACCTTTCCTGACTCCACGGCCAGATTGATGATATTGTTTCCACCGTTGAATACAATGTCCGGAAGGTCACCGCTGGAGATCAGCAGTTTGATCTTCTGGTTGTATGCATCTGTTGTGGGAATCTCCTCGAATTTGAATTCTACATTCTTGCCCTCTTCTGTCTTCTGGAATTCCGTGAAGAGGTAATCATAATATTCAGCCGCATAGTCTGTACCTACGTGGTAATTGATCACGTTGAGCACCACTTTACCATCGGATGACTTTGTCTCTTCCTGTTTGCTGTTTCCGCCCTCATTACTGCCGCATCCGGCTGCCATAGATGCGATCATACCTGCACACAGCAGCACGCTTACCAGTTTCTTTCTCATAAACAGTTCCTCCTTTTTTCGCTGAACTCGTTTTTTACTCAGCTTCCTGATGTAAAAATTATATAAAATTTTCTGATTTTTCTGAATAGACTACAATTACCCGTTCCATCATTATTTTTTACTCTTTCTTGTCATCATATCTGCTATCATTACAGAAAATCTACTACTTTCTGCTAATCTATAATATTTTTTACCTATTCTTGTAAATTTTTGCTCATTTTACAGGAGCACGAAAATACCGGGGTGGTTTATGATATAATATTAAATAATAATCTTACAGAAAGAAGATGTTTTATGGCAATTCCCCTGTTTATCAATAAGAAAAAAGGCACGTTGAGAATGTACATCACCCTGGTGATAACCGTCATACTGGCTGTTTCCCTGATCTTGAGCGGAATCTTCTTTTATAAAAAAACTGCCAATATACTGATTGAAAACCAGAAACAACAGGTAATGAAGGAGCTCTCCCAGGTCAACCAGAACATCACAGACCAGGTGAACAATCTGGACTATGTGAACGCGCTCTTTGTCTCCAACACCATTATAAGAGAAGCCATAGAGCCTTCCGTGGATGATTCCCGCAATAAGCTGGATATCGAAAAGCAGATGAGTTTCCTTCTGATCAATACTTATATGTGGGAACAGAACTATATTAACGGCGTCTGCATTTTTCAAAGCCCCTCCGAATATTACCTTGCCACATCCGGGCCGGGAACCGTAAATATCAAGGCAAATCAGGATATCCTGCAGTCCATCTCCACCTCAGACCCCAATCTGAACATAAAGATGGAGGACTCCACACCGTCCGTACTCTATTTTGTCAGAAATATTTTCAGTTCCTATACCGGTGAGTATGTGGCTACCATTATTATCAATGTAAATAAAAACACCCTGATCGATTTCTACAACGCAGGCATTGACCGGGAGTGGTTCATCTATCTGTACAATGATGAGATCAATCTGATCACCGACAGCCAGAGTCTGCCCTGCGCGGATGAGATCTCCGGGAAACTGGATTTTCTGAATAATGAAACGTATCTGGAAGAAATAGATGCCGGCGGACAGTCCTATCTGACTGCAGCGGAGAAGCTGCCCAATCTGGACATGACCTCCGTGGTCGCCGCGCCCAGGAATCAGGTGCTGGAAAAGCTCAATGACACACTCAGGACTTACATGCTGGTTCTGGCTGTCATTGTCACACTGGTGCTGTGTATTTCCATCATCATCAGCCGCGCAGTCACAAGACCCATTGACAATATGATCTATCAGATCAATAAGATCGCCGAGGGCAAAAAGGACCGCCTCCCGCCTCTGGAGATGTATTCGGAGTTCAACAACCTGGCGGATGCCTTCAACCATATGCTGGATAAACTGGACACTTACTATAAAGATAATCTGGAGAAGCAGCTCCTGCTGAAAAACGCGGAGATCAAAGCACTGCAGTCACAGATGGACCCGCACTTTATGTTCAACACCCTGAACACTATAGCCTGGAAAGCCCAGATGACCAACAATCCTGAGATATACCAGATGGTCATCTCCCTGGGAGAACTGCTGAAGGCCAATGTGGTGTCCAAGGATTTCACCTATGTGAAACTGGAAGATGAACTGCGCTATGTGAAATTCTATACCTACCTGCAGAAAATGCGTTTTGAGGAAAAAATATCCGTGGAAATACAGGCCGACTCTTCCCTGCTGCACTACAAAGTCCCCTGCTTCTGTATCCAGCCCCTTGTTGAGAACTCCATTGTCCACGGCCTGGAGCCGAAAAAAGGCAAGGGAAAGCTGGTGGTCAATGTGATCAAACATAAGGACTGCATGGAAATCCTTGTGGCGGACAACGGAATCGGTTTTGAGACCATCCCCGACATCTGCGATATCCGTCCGTCTTCAGACGAATCACACACCCACATTGGGCTGCGCAACCTGGACAGGCGCCTGTATCTCCTTTTTGGGGAAATGGCTCATCTGAAGATAACAAGCACGTTGAACGTATGCACCACAATTTCTTTTAAACTTCCATTAATAGTTGATTAGCTGTACGGAGGAAACACATTATGATATTTCACCTGATGATCGTGGATGACGAAACCACCATAAGAAAAGGACTTACCCAGGTGGTGAACTGGGAAGCCATTGACTGCATTATCCAGGACACCGCCAGTGACGGGCTGGAAGCCATTGAAAAACTGAAAGAGAATCCGGTAGATATTATTATAACGGATATCCGCATGCCGGAATCCGACGGCCTTGACCTGGCCAAATATGTGATGGAGCATTATCCGGAAATCAAGGTCATAATCCTGACCGGATATGCTGACTTCGAGTACGCCAAAACTGCCATCAAATACAACGTAAGCGATTTTCTGCTCAAGCCGATCTCCATAGAACAGGTCGTGGCCTCTGTACAGAGCGCGCAGAAGAAGATCATAGCCTCCAGGCAGAAAAACACGGCAAAGAAGTCTGATGTAGCCTTCATGATAGACCAGCTTCTCCAGGAGCTCACAGATGCCTCCTACTCCGACACACTGGCAGCCAGGCTGAAAGAATATAATATATCCCTGGAAAGCTATTATGTAGCTGCCTTTCAGTTTATACCTTATGCCGGAAATATATCCGCCCTGAAGGAGATCATAATCAAGCTTAAATCAAACAGTTACTGCTACCGATATAACAACCTGATCATTGCCATCTATTTTTACCCTGCCTGCACCGGCAGATGCCCTGCCGTTCCCCGGGAGCTGCTGCAGAACTGCCGTGACATCACAGCCATGGCGGATTCCTTCTATGAACAGAAACTGACCATCGGCATCAGCAGCCACCACACAAGCCCGGGGGAATATTCTGTGGCGGTCTTTGAATCCATCCGGGCGCTGACGCTGAACTTCTACTCCCAGGACAACATTGCCTTTTACCAGGAGCAGGGAACCGCTGAGGATTATACCCTCTCCGCCGGGGAGACACTGTCTGTCTATGAGCTGGAAAATGCCATCATCAGCCTGGATTTCGACGTGGCGGAACAGATTTTAAACAGTATTTTTATCAAACTGCAGAGTAATTTTGCCAAATCCAGTGATGTGAAGAACCTCTGTATCCACATTTATTACACCGGCACCCACATTCTGCTGGAAAAGGGCCTGGAAATGCCGGATAACAACCTGCTGCATTCCATTGAGAATTCGTCCAATATTTTCGAGCTGGAAAGTATTGTGAAAAGCCTGCTCCAGATTCTGAGGGAAACACTCCTGGCCTCTGAAATAAGCTACAGCAAAACCGTAAAAGACTCCATTGCCTACATAACAGAAAATCTAAAGGAGCCTATCACCCTGGAGCAGCTTGCCGGACATGTGCATGTGAATCCCTCCTATCTGAGCCGGACTTTCAAGAAGGAGACCGGACATACCATAACGGATTTCATCAACCTGAAACGGATCGAGCGGGCAAAGGAACTTCTCTCGGACAGATCCATACTGACTTACGAGATTGCGGAACAGGTGGGATTCAATGATCCGGCTTACTTCTCCGCCATATTTAAAAAGTATGTGGGGATGACCCCTAAAGAATTCCGGGGATGAGGCTGGCCCCATCATACATAAAACCCCATCGGAAGGCTGTCGGTTACCGGCAGCTTTCCGATGGGGTTTTTCTCTCTAATAATAATCCTGGTGTCTCTTTGCACGCCTTTTCTTTCTCAGCGCGTCCCTCTTCATCCTTACTTCCTCAGCTTCTTCCTCACTGATCTGCTTCACTGTCTTGACCACATAATACTTTCCCTCATCTGTCCTTTTCAGTCTTGCCTTACCCCGGAAATATCCATGTTCCGGACAGTAGGCCAGGCACATGTGGGTCTTTGGATTAAGAGAAAACCAGCGTATTTTCTTTTTCGCGGTCTTTCCGCAGAAGAAGCAGCGGGTACTGACCACCTCCCGGTCCTTCATGGCATCCTCTTTTGTGGGAAATTCCCTGGAAATGTATTTGGAATAATCATCAAATACCGTATGGATCTCCTCACTCTTTGACTTGGGGTTCTGATAGCAGTCAATGGAGAAAAACTTTCTCACTGTGTCCATAGGCAGACGGGCGAAGATTTCAGCGGTGTAGACAGCGTCATTGAGCGCCCGGTGAAAATTTTCCCCTTTATCCAGTTTCATGTGATCAA
>OBXM01000391.1_pt1 | contig 49273 bp, 38 predicted proteins | sample 1538141 | NCBI WGS metagenome assembly OBXM01 (sample SAMEA2580153, study PRJEB22360) | human gut metagenome | biome: human gut; feature: human-associated habitat; material: faeces | place: Denmark | collected 2008/2010 | reverse complement strand
AGTAACAAGAATATCCCGAACCGCCAAACTTTCAAACGAAAAAAATGAGGGAAAATGAAAACTTTTCCGAATGTTTGACAAGAAAGGCTGTTTTATATAAAAATACACCTTATATTATTTACACGCGCACGAGAAGGGAAAACAGCCTCCTACTCCCTAAGGGGACTTTGCATTTCTGACATGGGGCGAAATCTGCCCCTCTGCAAGGTCATTTAAACTTGATGAGATTTTGATAGGGCCAATGAGGAACGGTAGCTATTGGACGGGGGAAATGAGTATATGTATTGGCCACACCAACCAAAATCGGTGAAAGGAATCTCTGCAAGACAGCGGATTGCAGTGAATAATACTAACAAAAACGCATTCGCCAAAATTCCTCATCCGGAACGGAAAACCGGCTTCAGGCCATCGGGAAAACCTATGGTTGTTCTCTTTCGGGCCTTTTGAGCTTGCGAAAGAGCCACACATGAAAGCCGAAAAGGCTACAGCCGCATCGCAACAGTGCCTCTTTTGCAAGTCCGTTTGGGCTCTTTCAGGCCCGTTTTCGGTACCAAATACGTGTCAGCAAAATTCAAACCACTGATTGTCAGCACTTTGATAACACCGCCAAAAATCGTTTATTTGCGCCGAGTGGGCCGCCCGTTACAAATATCGCAAGCAGAGAAGCCGAAAACGACCAAATAGTTTGACACTCATCTATCCGCCTGAATCTTCTTCCCCAGAGGAGGCTCACCCCGGCCCTTCCTGTAGGGAGGGAGCGAAGGACAAGAGGCCCATTTGGCCCACCCCGGACTCAGAAGGCTCGGGATACACAGTAGTGTGTTATCTGCCGGAAAAAATCCGCTGACTCGGGACACATGAAAAAGTGCCGGATTCTTCACAGAGTCCGGCACTTGAAAATTAACTTAAAAAGAGAACTTATGCTGGCTCTACGCCAGTAGTGTTTTGGTTTATATCAATTCTTCCGAGACAAGGGCAAAACATATTGCCGCTCTTTCACGATAGTAGAATTTCATCCAACGTTTTCAAAGAAAGAGAGAAAGCCCGCAGGATTGTCTCTTTTCCAATGGCAAAGGTAGCCATAAACGTGCAAATGGCATTTGGCCAAAGAGACATTCTGTATGGCTGAAGGGACTTTTTACCCCTTTTCACGCCATTTGGAGACCAAAACGGCGCGAAAAGAGCCTACCCGCGCCCCTTCACTCCACGCCGACAATCCGCGTGGGAGCTTGCTCCTTGTTGCGCCGATTGGTGACAGTGACCACCGCCTGCCCGAGATTGAGGAAAGCCTGTCCCGTGACCGTGTTCACGTCGAGAGCCGCCGGCGTGCCCGCATCCCCCTTCTCGCAGATGCTCTGCACGATGGGTATCTGCGCCAGCAGCGGGCATCCCATCTCCTCGGCCAACTTCTTGCAGCCGTCTTTGCCGAAGATGTAGTAGCGGTTTTCCGGCAGTTCGGCGGGCGTAAACCACGCCATGTTCTCCACCAGTCCGAGGATGGGCACGTTGACCTTGTCGTTGCGGTACATATCAATGCCCTTGCGCGCGTCGGCAAGCGCCACACTCTGCGGCGTGCTCACGATGACCGCCCCCGTGATGGCCAGCGTCTGGAGCAGCGTGAGATGGATGTCGCTCGTGCCCGGAGGAGTGTCGAGGATGAAATAATCGAGTTCGCCCCAGTCGGCATCAGCGATGAGTTGCTTGAGCGCCGACGTGGCCATGCCGCCCCGCCAGAGTGTTGCCGTTTCGGGATTGACGAAGAAGCCGATGCTGAGCAACTTCACCCCATACTTCTCGACAGGTTCGATGAGCTGCCGGCCATCCTTCTCGACAGCGTAGGGGCGCACATCCTCCACGCCGAACATCTTGGGCATGGACGGGCCGAAGATGTCGGTGTCGAGCAGTCCCACCTTATATCCCAGACGCGCCAAGGCGATGGCGAGGTTGGCCGAGACGGTGCTCTTGCCCACTCCACCCTTGCCCGAACTCACGGCGATGATGTTTTTCACCTGCGGCAGCAACTTGCCCACCTCCGGCCGGGGGGCCGACTTGAACTCGGTGGTGATTTCCACCTCCACCTCAGGGCCCACATGATAGTGGATGGCCGCCTCGGCAGCCTTCAGCGTAGACTTGAGGAAAGGATCGGTTTCGCGGGGAAATATCAGTGTGAACGAAGTTTTCATACCTGCCACGGCAGGCTGGTCGGCCAGCATCTCGCTCTCGATGATGTTCTTCTTCGTGCCGGGATAAATCACAGTGGCCAAGGCATCTGTGATGAGTTTGGGATATAATGTCATGTTTGTATAATTAATTATAGGTGCAAAAGTACCGATATTCGGGTGAATTTACAAATAAAAACTAATAAATTTCCGTGTGTGGCTGATTTTCAGTAACTTTGCCGGGAACAACAAGAATACACCGAAAATGAAGATACGACTCCTTTTCTCCCTCCTCCTCTGTGCGACAGCCGCCACCCTCCCTGCCGCCAACGTCTATTGGTTTGACGGCCGGCAGCACGTGAGCTATGTCCGGCAGAAGAAACTCTCGCCCGTGGTGGAACAAGCCATCGACCTGTTTTCGGCCGACATGACAGCCGTCACAGGCCGCAATGCCCAAGAGAAAAGCAACGGCCAGATCGTGATTTTCCAGCTCGACCTGCTTGACAACAAGGAATTCAAGCAACTCACAGCCCTGTACGTGCCCATCAACAAGTTTATAGCCCGTCCCGAAGCCTTCTACATCGGGCTGCGCGGGCAGAAAATCGTGGTGGCCGGCAGCGATGCCCGGGGCACGGCCTACGGACTGCTCGAACTCTCGCGGCAGGCAGGCGTGTCGCCCTGGACGGAGACCGGACTGCCCCCCGAGCGACGGCGCACCCTCAGCATGGACAGCAAAACGGAGATACTCCAATGGCCGGTCACCGCCGTGCGCGCCCTGCAACCCTTCAGCAACACGCGCCGCGACTTCGACAATGACGATTACCGCAAGCTCTTCCGCCTGATGCTGCGCCTGCGGCTCAACACCCTCGTGCCCGACAGCCACACCGAGCACCACGCCACGGGCAAAGCGTTCAGGCACTTTGCCCAAGAGCAAGGCGTGGACATTGCCACCGCCCGCCAGTGTGAGGGAGCCGAGACACTCGACTTGGCCTACATCGGCGACGCCTCCCACGAGCTCTCGCTCTCAACCCCACAACCCGGCATCGTGGCCGAACAGCTCGACCGCGCGGCACGGACCGCCGACCGCCGGCCGTGGCTCGTGCGCATCCACCGCCCAACCTGCGCCGACTTTGCCCTGCAACTCTTTGCCGACATGGCCTGGAGCCACACCCCCGTGGGCAGCGACCGGCTCACCAACCGCTACCGGACATGGCTCGCCGGCCTCTTTGGCGACGTGGCGGCACAGAAGCTCATACCCCTGATGACCGACTACTACCGGCTCACGGGCATCTGCAAGCCCGAACTGCTGGAGTATGCCGACTTCAACGAAGGAGAGTTCGGCAACGAACTCGAACGCTACATCGCCGCCTACAAGAGTCTTGCCAGACGCCTCGACAGCGTGGATGGCACCATCGACCGCGAGCGAAAGACCGCCTACGAAGCCGCCATCAAATATCCCGTGACCGCAGCAGCCATCACCGTGGAGATGAACTTGCAGGCACAGGAGGCCCGCAACATCGCACGGCCGGGACTCTTCTACCGAGACCGCGAGGCACTGGCCGCCGCAGCCAACAGTCTGCGCGCCTACGACAGGCTCAAGGAGCTCAATGCCCGAATGGGCAACCGACGCCCCACCCCGATGCCCAAACTGCCGGGCAAGCTCACCGACAAGCAGGTGAAACAATATGCCACCGACGAACAGCCGGAACAGCAACCGCTGCCCGCACAGCTCGGCAGCACCGTGGCCCTCAATGCGGCAGCCTACTCCTCGGCCTCGGCAGGCACGGCAAGGCAGCCCATGACGGGCCACAGCATGAATGCCGTGAGGCTGCCACGAGGCGGAGTGGTGCGCTACACATTCATGGCCAAGGAAGACAACCCGGCCGTGGTGAGGGTGGCCACTATCCCGCGCAGCGGCACAAACTACCAAGTGAGCATCGACGGCACGCAGACACAGACCGCCTACACGCGCATCGCCACCGCCGACCTGTTGCGCGGACAGACCGTCGTGTCGTTCAACTTCCGTGTGCCCAAAGGTCTTCACACACTCGAAATCAAGGCCCTCAGCGACGGTGTCACTGTGGACCAATGGATGTTCGACTTCGACATCAACCGCCAGTTCTACATGTTTCCCGTGACGGACTATTAGACACGCGATGGGAAGTTAAAAGGAGTTGGAAGAGTCAAAGACACCGATCTCATAACTTGATGGTCAGCGTGAAGCTGCTGCCTTCAACTCCTCCAACTCCCTTTATCCTTTTCCACCCGCTCACTAATATCAAGACAACCAACGAGTTATATCGACAAAAATACTGAAAAAAAGCAGGCTAACATTTTTTAGTTTCGATAAAAACTTGTATCTTTGCACACCGATTCGAATGAGAATAAAGATAATTCAGACAAAAAAGATAAAAACGAAGTATGACTAAAGCAGAAATCATCAGCGAGGTTGCCATGGCGACCGGCCTTTCCAAGAGAGAAGTGACAGCCGTGGTGGAAGCCTTCATGGAAAGTGTCAAGAACCACCTTCTGAAGAAAGAGAGCGTATTCCTGCGTGGCTTCGGCAGTTTCATCATCAAACACCGTGCTGCCAAAACCGCCCGCAACATCTCCAAAAACACCACCATCACCATCGCCGCCCACGATCTGCCCAGTTTCAAGCCCGCCAAGAGTCTGGTGGAGCAGATGAGAGGCGAGTGAACCGCATGGCGGAGCATGAACCCGAAAGCGAATCAGAATCAAAATCAAACAATATTAAAATTTCAAAATTATGCCAAACGGAAAGAAAAAGAAGGGTCACAAGATGGCCACTCACAAGCGTAAAAAGAGACTGCGCAAGAACAGACATAAGAGCAAGTAAGCACGCTTACTGCTCATCAGTCTATTCAGACTGAGGGGCGTGTCAGCCAATCGAGCACGATTCGTTGACATGCCCCTTTTCATTCAAGGCGCGTGAAAATGAAACACGCCGCAACAAGTATTAAAACAAGCAAGAAATGACAAGCGAAGTAGTAATCGATGTCCGACAAGACGAAATTTCCATAGCCCTGCTCGAAGACAAGCAACTGGTGGAATATCAGAACGAGCCCCGACAGGCCTCTTTCACCGTCGGCAACATCTACATGGCAAAGGTCAAGAAGCTCATGCCCGGACTGAATGCCTGTTTTGTAGACGTAGGCTATGAGCGCGATGCCTTTCTTCATTATCTCGACCTGGGAAGCCAGTTCAACTCCTACCAGAAGTATTTCAAGCAGGTGCAGAGCGACCGCAAGAAACTTTATCCCTTTGCCAAAGCCACCCGTCTGCCCGACCTCGACAAGGCCGGAAGCATCACCCAACCCCTCCAACCGGGGCAGGAGGTGATGGTGCAGATCGTCAAAGAACCTATTTCCACCAAAGGCCCGCGCCTCACAGGAGAACTCTCCTTCGCTGGCCGCTACTTGGTGCTCATCCCCTTTGGGGATAAAGTTTCGGTTTCCACCAAAATCAAGAGCGGCGAAGAGCGTGCACGCCTCAAGCAGCTCATCCACAGCATCAAACCCAAGAACTGCGGCGTCATCGTGCGCACGGTGGCCGAGGGCAAGAGGGTGGCTGAGCTCGATGCCGAACTGAAGGTGCTCAACCAGCGCTGGGAAGACGCCATCGTGAAGGTGCAGAAGACCCAGAAACGCCCGCAACTCGTGTTCGAAGAGACGGGCAGAGCCGTGGCCCTGCTGCGCGACCTCTTCGACCCCACCTACGAAAACATCTACGTGAACGACGAGGGAGTGATGAACGAAGTGAAGCACTATGTCTCGCTGATAGCCCCTGAAAAGGCGGACATCGTGAAGCTTTACACCGGCAAACTGCCCATCTTCGACAACTTCAACATCACCAAGCAGATCAAGGCGAGCTTCGGCAAGACCATCAACTACAAGCATGGGGCCTACCTCATCATCGAGCACACCGAGGCCCTGCACGTGGTGGACGTGAACAGCGGCAACCGCACCCGACAGAAAGGGCAGGAAGCCAATGCCCTGGATGTGAACCTCGGGGCGGCCGACGAACTGGCCCGGCAGCTGCGGCTGAGGGACATGGGCGGAATCATCGTCGTGGACTTCATCGACATGAATCTGGCTGAAGACCGACAGATGCTCTACGAGCGCATGTGCAAGAACATGCAGAAAGACCGTGCCAAGCACAACATTCTGCCACTGAGCAAGTTCGGGTTGATGCAGATCACCCGGCAGCGCGTGCGTCCGGCCATGGATGTGAATGTGGAAGAGACCTGCCCCACCTGCAACGGCACGGGAAAGATACGCTCCTCCATCCTCTTCACCGACCAGCTGGAAGGCAAAATCGACCGACTGGTCAACAAGATCGGCATCTCCACGTTCTCGCTGCACGTGCATCCCTACGTGGCCGCCTACATCAATCAGGGCGTTTTCTCCCTGAAACGCAAGTGGCAGTTGAAGTACGGATTCGGCATCAGCGTGGTGCCTTCCCAGAAGCTCGCGTTCCTGCAATACGAGTTCTACGACAAAAAACGACAGTTTATCGACATGAAGGAAGAAATCGAGGTCAAGTAAGAACACCATTCTTACCACACTCACAGCAAAAAGAGAAGCAACCGCCCACAGAGGACGGTTGCTTCTCTTTTTTCATATTCGGTGGGGCGGGCGGACGCAGGGTGCAAGTCCCGGGGCATCCGCCGCCCGACGGGCAAGAAGCTGAAAGCTATCTCTGCCGGCCGTTGATGACCAGCCGCTCCGCCACGGTGCGCTCAATGAGGGCTTTGTCGAAAGCGTTTTTCTCGTCGGTCACGTCAATGTCTTTAAAGGTGAAATCAGTCAGCGCATATTTGTCGCTCTTGCCCACATCGAAGAAGTTGCGGCACGCCATCCTGACATTTCTCATCACGATGTTGTTGCATCGGCTCAGCGGCATGTCGTCGCGCCTCTGCGGCTTGAAGAACTGCGTCCACGGGCGCACCACGAGGAAGCTGCCCGTGCGGCCCGTCATACCCTCGACGGTGACATACTCGTAGTGCTGCGGCGTGTCGGGGCGCATCTTGAGCCACAACACCCGGTTGGCATTCTCGGCATGGCAGTTGCGCAAGATCACGTTGCGGTCGTGAAGGCTCTCGCTGCCCAGCGTGAGACACCCGTGTACGGTTCCGTAGCGGCAGTTCTCGATGAGGATGTTGCTGTTGGCGCCGTTGGTGGAATCGCGGTCGGCAAACGTTCCCTTGCCGCCCTTGAGCACCACCGCGTCGTCGTTCACATTCATGTAGCATCCGCGGATAAGCACGTCGTGACACACATCGATGTCGATGGCATCACTGCTGGGAGCCTTCACGGGCCCGTTGGTGGGCGCATAGATGTGGCAGTCGAGATAGCGCACGTGGTCGCAACGATAGAGGTGGTTGGTCCACACGGGGCTGTTCACGAGATGCACATCCTGCACAGTGACATTGGAGCAGTTGGAGATATAAACCAGCCGCGGCCGCTGGGCATCCTTGTTGGTACACTGCGGATTCCACTGCCGGCGAATCCAAAACTCCTGCCAGTAGTAGAAACCGCTGCCGTCGATGGTTCCACGGCCGGTGATGGTGAATCCGTCCACCCCGTCGGCGTTGACCAGCGCGGCGAAATACTTGCATGTTTCGCCCTCAAAACGGGTGGTGAGCACGGGGAAGTGGGCGATGCGGTCGCTACCCTTGAGGCGCGCACCCTCGGCCAGATGCAGATGGGTGCCGGGCCGGAAGAAGAGCGCACCGCTCCGGAAAGTGCCGCGCGGCACCACCACCACGCCGCCCCCGTCGGCCGCCGCCCGGTCTATCACAGCCTGAATGGCCTCCGTCTGCACAAGCATACTGTCGGCCTTCACTCCATAGTCGGTAATCACATACCGGCGGCCGAGTTTCCCCACATCCACCTTGGCGGTGTCACTGAACCATGCTGCCATCGGTGTGCCGTCGGGCCACAGCTGCCTGCGTTGTTTGGCCGATGCCGGCAACACCAGCATGAGCACCAAACTCAATAATAATACAATTTGTTTCATAGATGTTGTTTTTAGCAGTTGCAAATATAAGGAAAATCATTGTAAAAACCTAAAGTTTTTAGAAAATCAACGCTTTTGCCACTCCCCATTTGTAGGTATTGCCATCAGAAATACGGAGTTTTATCTCCGCCGTGCCGCTTATTTTTCGTACCTTTGCATGAAAACAGACAGAACAAGACCGGAAGGACAAAAACATGAAACTTTCAGAACTCAAAACCGGCGAACGGGGTGTCATCGTGAAAGTGGCGGGACACGGCGGTTTCCGCAAGCGCATCATCGAGATGGGATTCATCAAGGGCAAGACCGTGGAGGTGTTGCTCAACGCACCGCTGCAAGATCCCGTGAAATACAAAATCATGGGATATGAGGTTTCGCTACGCCACAGCGAAGCCGAACAGATAGAGGTGGTGACACCCGAGGAGGCGAGAAACATGGAGCAAGGGGCGGAAAAGGCCGACGGCAAGAAGGAGAAACTGCCGCACGCCGTGCCCGACGACGGCCCCGTGAGCGAACGCCTGCTGAAAGACGCAGCACTGCGCAAGCAGCATATAATCAACGTGGCACTGGTGGGCAACCCCAACTGCGGAAAGACTTCGCTCTTCAACTTCGTCTCCGGGGCGCACGAACGGGTGGGCAACTACTCGGGTGTGACCGTGGACGCGAAGGAGGGTCACGCCGAATACCACGGCTACACGTTCAACCTCGTGGACCTTCCGGGCACCTACTCGCTCTCGGCCTACTCGCCCGAGGAACTCTACGTGCGCAAGCAAATCATCGAGAAGACACCCGACGTGGTGATCAACGTGATAGACACGTCCAACCTCGAGCGCAACCTCTACCTCACCACGCAGCTCATCGACATGCACCTGCGCATGGTGTGCGCCCTGAACATGTTTGACGAGACCGAGGAGCGGGGCGACAACGTGGACTACAACAAGCTGAGCAGCCTCTTCGGGGTGCCGATGGTGCCCACGGTGTTCACCTCGGGGCGCGGCGTGGAAGAGCTGTTCCGCGCGGTGATAGACCTCTACGAGGCCAACGAGGACGAGGACCCGCACTACCGCCACATACACATCAACCACGGACACGAGATAGAAGACGGCATCGCCGGCATACAGCACTATCTCAAGACCGACGCCAACCTGCGGCAGCGATACTCCACCCGCTATCTGGCCATCAAACTGCTCGAGAACGACCGCGACGCGGAGGCCTACATCGCCACCCTGCCCGCCGCGGCCGCCATCATGGCCGAGCGCGACAAGGCGGCCGGGCGCGTGAAGGAGGAGACGGGCGAAGACTGCGAGACGGCCATCATGGATGCCAAATACGGCTTCATACACGGGGCGTTGCAAGAGGCGGAATATGCCACGGGGCAGAAGAAGGACACCTACCAGACCACCCATCTTCTCGACCGCATCATCACCAACAAGTATCTCGGATTTCCTATTTTCATCGCCCTGATATGGCTCATGTTCGAGGTGACATTCTCCGTGGGCCAGTATCCCATGGACTGGATAGAGGCCGGCGTGGGCTGGGTGGGCCGCATGGTGAGTGCCACACTGCCCGACGGACCGCTCAAAGACATGCTCGCCGATGGCGTGATAGGTGGTGTGGGAGCCGTGATCGTGTTCCTGCCGCAGATACTCATCCTCTACGCCTTCATCTCTTTCATGGAAGACTCGGGCTACATGGCCCGCGCAGCCTTCATCATGGACAAGCTGATGCACAAGATGGGGCTCCACGGCAAGTCGTTCATCCCCCTCATCATGGGCTTCGGCTGCAACGTGCCGGCCGTGATGGCCACGCGCACCATCGAGAGCCGGCGCAGCCGACTGGTCACAATGCTCATCCTGCCGCTCATGAGTTGTTCGGCCCGGCTGCCCATCTACATCATGATCATCGGCACGTTCTTCTCGGCACAATACCGCTCCACGGTGATGATTTCGCTCTATCTCATAGGCATCCTCATGGCCGTGGTGATGAGCCGGCTGTTCACCACGTTTGTGGTCAGGGGCGAGGACACGCCCTTTGTCATGGAACTGCCGCCCTACCGCTTCCCCACCTGGAAAGCCATCGGCCGCCACACGTGGGAGAAAGGCAAGCAATATCTCAAGAAGATGGGCGGCATCATCCTCGTGGCGAGCATCATCGTGTGGGCGCTGGGCTACTTCCCCCACGACTCCCGGCTCGACTCGCAGGCCCAGCAGGAGCAGAGCTACATCGGGCGCATAGGCAAGGCCATCGAACCGGTGTTCCGTCCGCAGGGCTTCGACTGGAAACTCGACGTGGGACTCGTGGCCGGCGTGGGGGCGAAAGAGATCGTGGCTTCCACGATGGGCGTGCTCTACAGCCACGACGACAGCTTCTCCGACGACGACAGCTTCGAGGCTTCCGACTCGGAGAAATACACCATCTTGCGGCGCAAGATGCTCGCCGACGGCATCACGCCGCTCTCGGCCTACGCCTTCCTGCTCTTCGTGCTGCTCTACTTCCCCTGCATCGCCACCATCGCAGCCATCAAGGGCGAGACGGGCAGCTGGCGGTGGGCACTCTTCGCCGCCGGCTACACCACCGTGCTGGCATGGGTGGTGTCGGCTGCCGTCTACCAGATAGGCAGCCTCTTCTGAAGCTATAAGAGAATGTCAAACTAATTGTCTGTTTTCGGGCTCTCTGCTTGCGATATTCGCAACGAACAGCCCATCGGGGCGCAAATGGGCGATTTTGGCGGCATCTGCAAAGTGCTGACAATCAGCCGTTTGAATTTTATCAACACAAATCCGGTGTCAAAAACAGGTATGAAAAAGCCCAAACGGGCTTGCAAAAGGGCCGCAGTTGCGATGCAACTGCGGCCCTTTTGTCTCTCCGGTGTGGCTCTTTCACACATTCGAAGAACCCGAATAGGGAAATCGGCAGACTTTTTCGGTTACTTTAAGCCGGCTTCCCATGCTGGTTGAAGAATTTTGGCGGAGGTGTTTTTGTCAATATCATTCGCCACCATCCGCCCATGGCATATCCCCCTCCCCTCTCTCGGAGAGATACCGGGGGGAGTGAGGCTTTTTACTTCTTCTCCTCCATCACGCCCTCCACATAGAGGCGGGTGAGTTCCACCTTACCATTGGTGCGCACGGTGACGGTCTTTTTGAAGTGACCGGGAAAGCGTCCCTTACCATCGTAGGTGATGCTGATTTGGCCCTTCTGTCCCGGGGCGATGGGTTGCTTGGTGTAGTTGGGCACCGTGCAACCGCAACTGGCCACCGCCTGATTGATGACCAGCGGTTGGTCGCCCACGTTGGTGAACGTGAAGACAGCCTTCTGACTCGGGTCAGCTTCGTTGAATGTACCGAAGTTGTGCGTGAGCTTGTCAAACTTGATTTCGGCCTGAGCCGATGCCGTGGCTGCCACAGCGATGAGCAGCGTCAGGGCCAGCATTATTTTCTTCATTGTCATTTTCTCCTACATTTAGTTTGTTTTTCCTTCGTTTTCTCCGGGATTCTTTTTCTGTTACTTAGCCTTTCCGCCGCATCCGTGCCCCGACCGCTTGTCACGGCCGCCCACTTGCGTGCGGGAAAAAGACTCTACTGAATCTGATGCAAATTTAAGGATAAAGTTTAGTATAACGTTATTTTTTTACAAACTTTAAGTGTTTGGGAGGGCGAAAGAGAAATCAGCAGCTACCTGAATACGACTTTCTTGCCACGATGGATATAGATACCCTTACCCGGACGGGGCACACGGACTCCTTGGAGGGTGTAGTAAGCATCATCCCTATTGCCCGCGGCCACGGCGGGCCCCTCCATACCTGTCGCTTGATGAGCATCATTGGCAAGATAATAGGTGGGACCATGCCAATTAGCAGTCCATCCTTGGATATGCCTCGCTGAAAAATCCGAATTAGCGATAAGATTCTCCGTCGTGCCATCTTTGACCAAAATGATATCATCTATATCAAGTGTGCCGGTATATTTACCAAAGACAAACTGGAAGGTGTCCAACGCGAACCGAGTGGAGAAGTGCCAAGTCAAGGTTCTCCATTCACCGGCCTTCACCGGATAGGCCGCCTCATACTGCACATCCGCACTGTTATTCCATTTGTTCTTGTTAGGACTGGCATTCCATACGGGCCAGAAACCCAGAGTCTCACAATCAGCCGAGGTCCTCACCTTCATCGTAAGCGTATAACGGGCATTTTTCTCCAATGCGTTTGGCAAGTTGTAAATGGCTTGCCGGTCCCAAAGGTTATCACCCGCCTTAACATCGTATCGGATATAGTAATTACGTGCCTCCACCGGTACGACCCCCAAGAGGCCAAGCATGGTGTCGGCATAACGCCTACCGAAGACACGATAGCCCTCTGCCGTAAAATGCAATTTATCCGTCTGCAAAGGACAATCCTTGGAAGAGACGACATGGGCAGTAGGGATCACCGCGGTAATATTGTCGATAAGGGCATTGTGCGCCCAGCAGGCCGCCCCCTGTTCCTTTTGGCCCAACTCGCCTACAAGCAGCGGCACATCTTTGGCATCCAGACCAAGGTCGGCAAGAATGTCATTGTATATTTTCTTCACCTTAAAAGGCCAGTCCTGCTGACCATTGTTGGTCTCGCCCTGATGAAGGAGGATGCCCTTAACCACTCCTTCCTTCCGGGCCTGCTTGGCCAGTTCGATGAGCCGCCCATACGGATTTCCTCCATACTCCTTAGCGTAGTTTCTGAGCCAATCGGGCGTTTTGGAGTCATGGAGATAGGCTTGATACTTGTCTTTGTCAAAGAGATCGATACTCGCGCCCCCCACAGCTACTGTTATCGTCCCTACCCTTGCATCCTCGGGCAAGTTTGCCACCATCCTCCTCCCGAAATAGTCCACCACCGACAGCTGCGTATAAGGGCGAGCCTGCGGGGGAGTGGCAGTGTGCCAATGCCCCATCATCCAACCGGCCCGGGCATCATCAAGTGCATACATTGCCATGAAACGAGGATCCACGCCCCCTTTGTCCTGCTCCTCTATCTTGGCATTGCCTTCCATGTTTGACTGGCCGAAACAGAGATAAATATGGAAATTGGGGTCAGGGGCAGACGATGCGGACAACTTATATCGTTTGAAGAAGGACCATAGCTCCTTGGTGGTCTCTACACCGCCCGGTTCATTGGAATGCCAATGCCCTTTGCCAGCTATGGCAATGAGACTTACCTCTATGCCCTCATCCACATTACTATATATATAGCGAGTCGCCGAGCTCTTTTTATTGTCGTGGGGATATGGGGTAACCACTTGAGGATGCTCCGTGTCACAACCTTCATAGGCCGCCCACCTCTTCACATATTCACCGATGTCGGGATACCCCCCTGCCGGATGGGAAAGATCCCCCATATATTTGAACACATCGTCACCGGTACCATGGATGTGCATGACAGGCACCCTGCGATTCGCGCTTGGCTGTCTTCCTATCGCAACCCCACTAACCGTCCCTATCGCAGCTATCTCATCTGCCAACTTATCCATGCACAGATAGGTCAGCCAACTGCCCATGGAGAAACCCGAAAGGTAAATACGATTCTTGTCCACATGGTGCTTCAGCTCCATATCCTTTATGACAGCTTTTACAAACAAGATATCACTGGCCCCGGAAACATCCCACATGCTGCCTTTGCTCTCCGGGTAGGTCACGATAAACCCTTCTGTATCTGCGAGCGCATTCCATTGGGTCTGTCCTTGTTGATATTCGGGACTCTGATTCATACCATGGAGAGAAATCACCAATGCCGGAGATTTCTCCACACGCTTAGGCACATAAGTGAGCGTCCTGCGGGAAGTAGCCCCCACCATGACCGTTTCCCATGTCTGCGCCCTCATCTGTAGGCACAGGGATAAGAACAACAGGAAAAGCGATAAAAATCTTTTCATAAGTTTTGATGCGATTAAGTTAAATTACAAATGATTATAGAATTGAGGTCAGCCACCTAATACTTCGACTGCAAAAATAGCAGAAATGGGGGAAAATGCCTTTGCGTGAAGTAACAAATACTTTGCGAGAATCATAAAATCATGCTTGACTGCCACAAATAGCAGACATAAACATGCCATCTATCCCACCAAGACAAAATAGAAAACAGTGGAAACCATAGAAAACGTCACAGCCTCCCTAAGCCCAACATCTTGTAAATAAGAGGACAGATTCCCATAAATTAAAAATTTAAACCGAAAACTCTTGGGGACTTCCAAACTTTTTTCGTAATTTTGCCAATGACATCTAACGGGCATGTTTGGCTTTCTCCTTGAAAGCGCATAGCGGGCTATGTGGCTGAAAGAGAAAAGGAGAAGCAACCGAATAAAAGTAAAAAGATACAAAGAGCAGACTGCTGTTATGGCCGACTCTCCCTTACGGGGAGTTTTTTGAACATGCCATAGAGCTAAAACAAGTCATCGGGAGTTAGAGGAGACATCAGAATATAAAGACAACAGCTTCATGGCTTTGTCAGGATATTTGCAGACTCGAAAGAGTAATACCATCACTCCAATACCCGATAACTCCGTAAAAGGAGATTTTACGAAAACACAATGGATGACGCAAGAAAATATTTTCACAGAGTGCAGAGAAAAAAGAGACTAATCAAAAAGGGCAAAAGCATGTTGATGGCTATACTTACCATCATCAGTGTCTTGGTGGTGGCCATCTGCATCTACCTTTATTGTTTCCATGGCTATTTTTAAATGTCTCCCCCACTTACTATCCGCACTATCAAAACACATTGACCTCCCACAACAGGAAGACGGCTCCCTTTAGATGGTGGGGCCAAAAACATAAAGCCCGGACACCGTTTCCGGCATCCGGGACTTTATCATAGATTTGCTTTACAGTGCGAAAATCTTGTCTTTTGTAGATTTACTCTGCGGCGGGAGCCTCTTCCTCTACCACCTCTGCGGCAGCGGGAACTTCTACCGGAGCCTCCTCAACGGGGGCAGCCACGGGAACGTTTTCGGCAACGACCCGAACGGGAATCCTCACCTCAACCTCCTTGTGGAAGTGAACCACAGCCTCGAAGTCGCCCACCTTCTTGATGTCGTGCATGGTGATAATCTTGCGATCCACCTCAATGCCCTTCTTGGCGAGTTCGGCAGCAACAGTAGCTGCATTCACAGAGCCATAGAGCTGGCCGGTGGCACTCACCTTAGCCTCAATCTCAAGAGCAACATTTTCAAGGGCCTTGCCACGCTCTTCGGCGGCAGCCTTGAGGGCAGCCAACTTGTGGGCCTGCTGCTTCAGGTTCTCAGCAAGCACTTTCTTGTTGCTTGCAGAGGCGATGATAGCCTTGCCTTGGGGGATGAGATAGTTACGACCGTAGCCGCTCTTAACATTCACAATATCGTTCTTGTATCCAAGACCGATGATATCTTCTTTCAGTATTAATTCCATTGTGTATCCTCCTCTTTAATTATTTCATCAAATCGGCTACATAAGGAAGCAGTGCTATCTGGCGGGCACGCTTAACGGCCTGTGCCACACGACGCTGATACTTCAGAGATGTTCCGGTGATACGACGGGGAAGGATCTTGCCCTGCTCGTTCAAGAACTTCTTGAGGAACTCGGGATCCTTGTAGTCGATATACTTGATGCCGCTCTTCTTGAAACGGCAATACTTCTTCTTCTTGGTGTCGATGGAAGGTGCGTTGAGATAACGAACTTCCGGTTTCTTCTGCTCTGCCATGATTAAGCCTCCTGTAGTTTAGCGTACTTAGCGCGGCGCTTCTCGGCATACGCAACTGAATACTTGTCAAGTTTAACTGTCATGTAACGGATCACTTTCTCTTCGCGGCGGAAGCCGGTCTCGAGTTTCTCGATGACGGAGGGTTCGGCCTTGAACTCGAACAGGCAGTAGAAGCCCGAAGTCTTCTTCTGAATGTTGTAGGCCAACTTCTTCAGCCCCCAGGTCTCCTCGCTCACGAGCTCAGCACCATTGTCGGTGAGCAGCTTCTTGAACTTGGCGACCGTTTCCTTCATCTGTTCATCAGACAAAACGGGAGTCAAAATGAAAACGGTTTCGTATTGATTCATACTACTAATAAATAATGATAATTAAAAAAATCGTTGCACCGACGGTCGACGGTCTGAAGCCTCTTCCGACAAATGCGGTGCAAAAGTACCACTTTTTTTTGGTTCAGCCAAATATTTTTCCTACTTTTGCCTGCAACAAAGCGTTTTCACCTGTCATGAAAGTCAATATGAAAAGACTCTTGGGCCGCGCCGGTCTCCCACTTGTATATCTGGGGGTGGCACTGGAAGTGGCATACGTGGCCTTCAGCCTCGATGGCCACAACTGGCTGCTCGCCCTCTCACTGCTGCTCATCGTGGCCGGCATCGTGGGCTATGTGGCGGGCGAAAAGAGATGACTCCGAGGATATATCACCCCTTCTTTTGGACTTCATACCGCTCTCGGGCTTCCTGCAACGAGTCGAGCGAGCCGATGTCCACGCGCCGGCCGGGCATCTGCCATGCATGGACAGTGGTCTTGTCTACGAGATAATGGGCAAGATTGCCGGGAGCGTCACATCCGCAACCGCAGTTGATGCTGTCACGGATAAGCGGCAAGTCTTCTTTTCTATAAATGTAGAATGGCGGGACTGCCCAATGACTGACGGGCACTCGCGGCTTCTCCTGCATCTCAATCACGCGCATGTCGGCATCTACAGCGATGACACCCGTGCGTTGCAGGCGCTCGATACTGGGCTCGTAATGGCACATAATGACCGACGAATCTTTCTCCTTAAAGAAATCCACGAATCCCTGAAGGCTGAATTCCAAGATGTTGTCAGCTGCCAGCACCATGATATCTTCGTCTATGCCGCACCGGTCGATGGCCAACAACAGGTCGTTCACCGCTCCAAGGCGGGTATCGTTGGTCAGCGTGCCGTCGTCTACAATGGTGATAGGTTTCCTGTAATGGGTTGTGGCCCGCCACTCCTCAAAGGCTGCGGCAAACTTATGATTGGTCACGATGACATGTCGGGACAGACCGTCAATGCGGTCCACATCGTCAAGAAGTCTGCCAAGGATGGTATTGTCGCCTATCTTGAGCAGCGGTTTAGGAAAATTCTCTGTGAGCGGATAGAGACGCGTGGCATATCCGGCCGCAACAATGATGGTCTTCATCAGATTGATTAAAGTGTTTATTTAAGCGGATTGAGGTCACTCATGTACCACTCTGCCAACAGTCCGATGCCCTTGTGAAGCGACACGGAAGGTTTGTAGCCCACTTCCGTTTCGAGGCGTGTGGTGTCGGCGTATGTCTGATACACGTCACCGGGCTGCATGGGCAAGAAGTTTTTGCGTGCCTCGATGCCGATGGCCTGCTCTATTTCGTTGATGAAATCCATGAGCTTCACGGGATGGGAGCACCCAATATTATATAAGGTGAAAGGAATCCCGTTCGGGCACGCTTCGGCCACGGGCTCTTTGTCTATCACTTGAAGCGTTCCGTTCACGATGTCATCGATATAGGTGAAATCACGGCTCAGATTGCCGTTGTTATACACATCGATGGAAGAGCCGCTCATGATGAGTTTGGTAAACTTGATGGGAGCCATGTCCGGCCGTCCCCATGGGCCATAGACAGTGAAGTAGCGAAGTCCTGTCGCCTTCAGTCCGTAGAGTTTGCAATAGGCATGGGCCATCAATTCATTGGCCCGCTTGCTGGCGGCATAGAGACTCACAGGAGTACCCACACTGTCGGTTTCGGAGAAGGGGACTTTGGTGTTCAGGCCATACACCGAACTGGAAGACGCAAAGACCAAGTATCTTACATGGTAATTGCGGCAACACTCCAAGACGTTCATAAATCCCACCATGTTGGAATTCATATAACTGTAAGGATTCTGTATGGAATATCTGACGCCGGCCTGGGCAGCCAGATTCATCACCTTGTCGAATTTCTCCTCATTGAAGAGGTTTTCCATCGCCGTGCGGTCGTCGATGCCCATTCGCAAGAATTTGAAGTTGGGAAAGCGCCTGCTGTGGTAATACACACCGAAGGGAAGGTCGGTGTAGGGTTCGCCCGTGTCATGGCAGATGCCCAACAGGTGGCTCAGTCGGCCATATTTAAGCCGCACATCATAATACTCATTGACATTGTCAATGCCAATCACTTCATCGCCTCTTTCGGCCAGCATCATTGCTGTTTTGGAACCGATAAATCCTGCGGCTCCCGTTACTAATATCTTCATCTGATGATAATAAGTTATTTAAGTTGCTATTGATTGTTTGGAGCCATCTCGGCAACAGACACTCCATCGCATGTGTCGCAGAAGAACATCGCAAACGAATCCCTATATTTCGGGAAACGAGCCAGATATTTCTCGGCAACATGCCCGCGTATCGACTCGGTCTTGGCCGGGTCTGCCAATGCAATGAAGGCTCCCTTGAAACCGGCACCGGAAAACCGGCCGCCATAGATGCCGTCTGTTTCCCGGGCAATATCTTCCAACGCGCACAACTCTTCGGAGCCACACTCATACTGATAGCGCGAACTGTCGCATGACTCGAACATCAGCTGCCCGAAACTTTCGATATCACCCCGTTTCCACGCTTCAACTCCTCGCTCCACACGCTCACATTCCGAATAAAAATGTCTTGCCCGCCGGGCAAAACGCTCGGGCATATTCCCGTCATATTGGTGGAATATCGCTTGAGGCAAGTCGCGCAACCGGGTGTCTTGCAGCTCTTTCAGCCGGTCTCCATTATAGGCTTGGGCTATCCATGCCGCCGTTCTGCATTCCGATACCCGAAGATTATAGTCCGTTCCCGTCAGCTTTCGGGTCACACCGGAAAAGATGACGGCCACTTTAAACTGTCGACAGCCGGTATATGGAATCAGCTTGTAGTCGGAAGTCTCGGTATCTAAAAACAACAGTTTGTCTTTTTCACACAACACGACACAGGCTTGATCCAGAATGCCATTGTTCAGGCCGACAAACTTTCTCTCTGCGACAGAGGCATAGTTGATGACCTGCATCTTGCTGAGCGAGAGCTCATTAACCTCGGCCAAAGCCATCACCATACCGCAAAGTAGGGCGGCCGAACTTGACACACCGCCTATGGGCATCGAACCCTTGATGACACCGCGGAGCCCTCGCCTCAAGGTGAAATCTGCCTGAAGGGCATAGACAGCCCCCCGCAGATAGTCTCCCCAGTTGCCTTGCCGGTCGTCCAAACCGATCGGCCGATCGGCGGCAAACGTCATCAAACCGGAAAAAGAGAGCGAGGCCATTTCTATTCTGCCCGTATCGGTGGGGGCAAGGAGGAAATCTATCCCCGAATTGATGGCAAATCCGCTCACCAATCCGTGTTGGTGGTCGACATGGGCACCAAGGGGACACACACGGTAAGGGGCAAAAACGCGAAAGGTTTTTCCCGTTTCGCCAAACAACTGACAGAAAGTTTTTTGTAGTTCGTCCATATCCGAGTTTTTGTTTATCCACCTTTTAACGTATCTCTCGCATAGCAAAGGAAACAATACACAGACTCTTTGGGAAACAGCTTTCCAGTTCTCCAATAAACCGGCAGCTGCCCCATGGCCGTGTCGATTTTCTTAACCCATTTGTTGGAGCCCATAGACATTTGCTTTTCCTTCTGCAATGTTCCGAAATTTCCGGTCTTGAAAATACTGTCCAGCAGCAGTTCGCCTTTCTTCCTGAGATTATCCTCATAAAACGGCATACGCTCTTTCGGACACCCTAAGAAGTCTACAGCCAAGGCGGCAAAGTATTTCCAGAATTTCATCAGACCGAGAAACTCAAGATCGCTTTTCAGCACTTCTACATCAATAAGAAGACCTTCATCTCCTTTCCCCGTATCCGAAACATGGCTTGACACGAAGAGCATCCAGTCTGCGATTTGACGCAGCCCCACCCCACCGGTCATATAGTGTTGCAGCATGTGGCCAAAAATGAAGACAGCATCGAATTGTACGGGGGGCACCTGTATCGTTTCACCATCCCCTATCGACAAAGGTCGGCCGGGCCGGCTAAGCCGTTCGTCTGTCCAAGCTTGCAGATGACGGGAACAGCGCGGACAGATAGAAAAAAGGAAGTTGCCATGCAACTCTATCACCATTCCATTTGTCGTGTACACCGAGTGCAACCTCGTTGCCGCCTCGCCGCCGTCTTCGGCCACCTTTGCCATGAGCTGCTTTGCCTGCCGATACTGTTCGTAATCGGTAATCAGCAAATCTATATCGCCCGACTGGCGATGGAGCGGATTGGGATAGCATTGTCCCACTCCCTGCCCTTTCAGCAACAAAGAGTCAACCCCTTTCTTCCGCAACTCCCCCATGAGCAACGAGGCAAACGCATTCATCCGCTTGTTCTCCTTCTCTATCTCCGAAGTGGTTGCTATGGCATTGAAATAGATGGGCTTCGGCGGGCGCAAAGCAGGGGGCAACTTAACCATTGCCTCGGTCATGACACCTACCATCGTCTGTTGACGGGCCAACTCCACAATGCGGTTCCAATCCACATTATCCTTAAAATCACATAGCTTAGGTATAGACTCCCACAATCCACACCGTATCAGTAGTGTGAATTGTTTTTGTATGGTCACTCCTGCTATCAATGTATCTCGCATTCTACTTTAATCGATAATCCACTTTACTTAATTATCAATTTGACATGTTTTGCTTATGCCATAACTGGAATTCTATCAATCTCCATATCGTTTTTTCTTCATGGCCCAATTTACCAGCATAAAATAATTCTTTCAACTGTGAAATAAAACGAATATTAAAGAATGATTTATCCATAGAATCATTTAAATTATCTTCAACCAAGAACTTTAAATCATCTTTAAGCCAATTATTTATGGGCATACTAAAACCTGTTTTAGGTCGATCCATAATCTCTTTAGGGACATATTTATTAACTATATCTTTAAATATCCTCTTTTTGTTTCCATCCAAATATTTATATTCCTCTGGCAATTGTGCCGCAAATTCTATGATACGATGATCAAGGAGAGGTTCTCTGCCTTCAAGAGAAACAGACATCGTGGCTCGGTCTACCTTTACCAATATATTGTTAGGAAGATAATTCAAATAGTCAATAACTTGTGCTATAGAAATTGGCTCTTTTATTAAACGTTCATCTTGCAAAAATGATGGAGATGGATAAGGAAGATTTATTATCTTAGAAAAAAGTGATTGCATAAGAGAGCCCCCTCCCTCAAATGCAACAGAAATACGATGATAATCTTCATATTTAAAAAGTTTGGCAAAACATTCGCTTTTCTCCCTCAAAAACGAATATGGGTTTGTTATTTTACTTATTTGCATAAACAAGTTAGACAACAAATCACTTTTAACTACAGTCTTTAAATATTTTAGCTGTTTTTCTAAAGACGTATAACTATTATATCCTGCAAAAATCTCATCTCCTGCATCTGCTGACAAAGCTACTTTGACTTGCCTCCTTGCCAACTTGCTCACTAAAATCGTAGGTATAGCAGAGTTGTCAGCAAAAGGTTCATCATAAAAATATGGTAAATCTGGAATTATACCTTTACAATCATCTGGAGTACAAATATATTCAGTATGGTCAGTCCCTAACAAGTGAGCAATCTCTTTTGCTATAGGTGCTTCATTATTACCAATAGGGAAACCAATAGTAAACGTTTTCAACCTTTCTGTCCGCTCATTTTGTAATAGAGCTGTTACACCTACACTATCATATCCTCCACTTAAAAAAACACCTACAGGAACATCGGATACCATTCTATAATTACAAGCAGACTTCAATATTGTTTCCAATTGTTCTTTTGCTTCTTCATAAGTTAATGTCAATTTAGGAAGTGTATAATAGTCAAGCACATTCCAATAATTAAATATCTCACAAGTGCGAGTCGAAATAGAATATTTTAAGTAAGTGCCCGGTGGCAACTTTTTAACACCTTTAAAAATGGAAAAAGGAGTAGGAATATAACCAAACTTAAAATACAATGCTACGCCTTCAAGGTCAAGCTCCTTGTGAAAATCAGGATGGGGATATAATGCCTTTAGCTCACTTGCAAACATGAAACAGTTTTCGTGTTCATAATAATACAGTGGCTTTACCCCTGCCCTATCCCTAAAAAGAATCAACTCATTAGCTTCTTGATCTAAAATTGCAAAAGCAAACATCCCGATAAAATGATTAACACAAGAAGTTCCCCATTCTTCATAAGCATGAAGAATAACCTCCGTATCGGAATCTAACATGAACTGATGGCCAAGCCTCTTAAGTTCTTCTTTTATTTCTTTAAAATTATAAATCTCACCATTGAACACAATAGCCAGATTACCATATTCCATCGGTTGATTAGCTGCCGCTCGTAAATCAATAATAGAAAGCCGTGCATGAGCTAAGCAACAATGATTCTGAGCATATAATTTTGCGCCTTGATGATCAGGCCCACGATGCTTCAGTGCTTTAGCCATTTGTAATCCTAATTCAACGGAAGGAGCTTTGTCTATATATCCAATAATACCACACATATTTTCTCTAAATAACTTTTATTTGTTGGAAAAATCGCACCTCATAATCGAAGTGTCATTTACATATCTTCCTGTGCTTTTTAGTTTTTCCGATATAAGCATTACAAAGACAATGTTACATGTTTTTTTCTTTCCACATTTGAAACATCAATAATCGCCATATCACTTTATTCTCATGACCGAGTTTGCTGTCATAAAACAGATCTTTGATCTTCAGCACATTCGTTGCATTGAAAATCTCCATGTCAAGTGCTCGGTCATTGATATGCTCCTCTATCAAATATTTCAAGTCGGAGCGCAACCAACCATCGACAGGCATCATAAATCCGGTCTTGGGCCGGTCGAGCATTTGTTTGGGAATATATTTGTAGACAATGTCGCGGTAGATACGTTTCTGTACACCATCCTTAAATTTATAGTCCAAGGGCAGGCGTGCTGCAAACTCTATGATTCGGTGATCGATAAGCGGCTCCCTGCTTTCGAGCGAGACGGACATGGCCGCCCTATCGACTTTCACCAGGATGTCATCAGCCATGTAGTTGATATAATCCATTGCCATCGCCACCGATATGGCATCGCCAAACATACGCTCATCCGGCATGAAAACCGGAATAGGATAAGGCAGCCTCAACAACTCTCCGTAGACCGATTTGGCCAATGTACTATAAGAACCTCCTTCGGTGGCCACGGCCGTCCTGAAAGCCTGCGGAGTACGTAGGATAGCGGCCAGCGTCTCGCCTTTTTCGTGCAAGAAAGAGTAAGGACGGGCTAATGCTTCGGTCAAGGTATTGACGACATGAGACATGCCGTTACCTCTAAGGCCTTTAAGCAATCTCATATATTTCATGACACTTGCCAGACCGGCATATCTGTTATATCCCGCAAAGGTCTCATCCCCACCATCGGCCGACAATGCCACTTTCACTTTTTCCCCGGCTACCCGGCTAACTAAAATCGTGGGTACAGCCGAATTGTCGGCAAAGGGTTCATCAAAGAAGAAGGGCAGCTCGGGAATAATCTCCTTACACTCCTTTTCCGTGCAAATATATTCCGTGTGTTCCGTACCCAGCAGTGCCGCGATTTCCCGGGCCGCAGGTGCTTCATTGGTACCGGTGGGAAAACCTATGGTAAAGGTTTTCAGCCTCTCCGTGCGATCTGCCTGTAAGATGGCCGCCAAACCGGTGCTGTCATATCCCCCGCTCAAGAAGATACCCACGGGCACATCAGATATCATGCGATAGTTGAATGCCGAGCGTAGGATCCTCTCCATCTCTTCTTTTGCCGTCTCGTAAGAAATGTCCAGTCGCGGTTGCTGGTAGTAGTCCAGCACATCCCAATATTTGGTTATTCGGAATGTCCGATCCGAAATGTTATATTTGAGAATATGACCGGCTCGTAGCTTAAATGTGTTCTTGAAGATGGCGTAGGGGGCCGGCACATAACCGTATTTAAAATACAATGCGGCAGCATGATGGTCAAGGGACTTGACAAAAGCCGGATATTTGTAAAACGCTTTCAGTTCGCTCGCGAAGAGGAAGACACCATCTTTCACATAATAATAAAGGGGCTTCACGCCGGCCCTGTCCCTGAAAAGGGTTAATTCATTAGAGGCTGTGTCCAAGATAGCGAAAGCAAACATGCCGACAAACTTGTCCACACATTTATCTCCCCACTCTTTATAGGCATGGAGGATGACCTCGGTGTCTGAATCCAACAGGAAATGATGTCCGCACTTCTCCAGTTCATGCCTGATGTCCTTAAAATTGTACACTTCCCCATTGAAGACAATGGCCAATCCTGCATATTCCATGGGTTGGTTGGCTGCATCGGAAAGGTCGATAATCGACAGCCGGGCGTGTCCCAAGCTACAGTCGTTTCGGGGATAGTTTCTGGCTTCCTGATGGTCGGGCCCCCGATGCTTCATCATGGCCACCATCTCCGTAGTCGTCTCCAGAGACAGTTTTTCGTCTATATAGCCGCAAATTCCACACATACTCTCATTGTTTTTGTTCCAGCACCCTGTTTCTCAACCGGCTGCCATAGATGCACTTGACCCAGGCAGTAGGCAGATTTCGAAACACGTATCGTGCAATGGGATATTTATATGACAACGTCATAAGTCCTTTCATCCGATAGATGCCTTTCATATAGATTTTAAACTCATTTTTGGCTTTTGCTCTGCTCCGCCGTTTGAACACATCTCCTTCCCTACGGAAATACAACACCACTTCGGGGATATTGGCTATTTGGTAGCCGGCCATGAGCGCGTCAAACCAGAGCTGTATGTCCTGACTGGTCGGATAACGCTCGTCATATTTCAGTCCGCTTTGGAAAATGCGCCGACGCATCATCACAGCAGGATGAGCCAGTGGCGAGGCCTTGACAATATACTTCCGGGCCTCTTGAGGTGTCAAAGGATAGTGACGGACATTCAGACACTCGTGCTGTGTGTCAAACTCCTGCAAAAAACCTCCCACAATGTCGATATCAGGATGCTGCTCCAGAAAGGCCGCCTGCCTTTCAAACCGCCTCGGTGCAGCCCTGTCGTCGCTGTCCATGCGGGCCACCAGCTCTGAGGTAACCTGCCGCAGCCCAATATTAAGCGACTTGGTCAGTCCTTGGTTGGTTTCGTTCCGGCAGATGCACATTCTGTCACCGAGAATATCCTTATAGCGGTCGATGACAGTATAAAAACCGGCCGTCAAAGGGCCGTCTTCTATCAGTACGATCTGTGCCGGCTTGCAAGTTTGTTCTTCCCAGACGCTTTTTAGGGCTTGGGCAAGGAACTCCGGCCTTTCCGACTTGTAAACGGACATCAATACAGATATTGTCATACTCTCTCTCCTCCTTCCACTACATGTGTTATTAATGAAGCCCATTGATCGACAATGCGGTCTTCTCTAAAGTCGCCGGCTTTCCGGCGGTTATTCTCACCCATTGTGTACATCAGTTTTTCATCGCCCAACAGCTTTTCGAGTGCGAGAGAAAACGCTTCCTCGTCTCCAATCGGTGTGACAAAGCCGTTTATTCCTTGTTCTATCAAATCGCTTGCACCCGACACATCGGTGGATATGACCGGTAGTCCCACGCAAATGGCTTCCAACAGGGCATTGCTCATACCTTCATAGTCGCTTGACATGACAAAAAGCTTCGAGCGGTTCATTTCCTCAATAATCTTATCCGACTTCCCTGCCAACACTATCTTGTCTTCCATCCCGATAGCTGCTATCCCGGCCTCTATCTCTGAACGTTGGGGACCATCGCCATATACGCATAGTTTGTATTGAGGGAAATGCTCCGAAACCTTCCGGAAAGCACGAAACATCATCGGATAGTTTTTCTGGTATGCCAATCGTCCTACAGCGATAATTCTGTTCTCCTTGTCCACTTCCGGAAGTGAAAAGACTTTACCGGTAACCGGATTCCGAATGATGGTGGTTCTTGCCTGCAAACGGGGAGAGTAAAACTCCTTGATGCGCTCAGTCTGTACCACCAAGTGTGCCGTCCTGCGCAAAAGCACCCATCTCAAGAAACCTTTTGCCTTTCCAAAGAAATGAGGGTCTATTCGCTCCGACGAGACTACCGGCACCCTCATGCCTATCAAAGAGGCCAGCGTGGCGCAGAACACCTCAAGCATGAAAGCTATCACCACATCGGGCTTCCGCTCCTTGACATGCCTGCGCAGCCAAACCATCTTCTTTATGATAGACCGGCTCCGGGTCTCTTCCTCTGCAAACCATACTTTGACTTTTTCGTCTATGGGATAGAAGACCAGATGTTTGTTCAGACAAATGATCTCCACCTCATTTCCACGATTGGCAAAAGAATTAGCCAACAACGACATGACTCTTTCACTCCCTCCGGAATGTAAAGTAGAAGTAATAAAAGATATTTTCATTGATAAGCGTTCTTTTTAATTATACGAGTTCCTCAGAGTTTATGAAACCCGCTTCTTATTTTTAAGCTGACTAACCAAGCCGGTACCATAACCAGCACACAAAAGAACCTATTACTTCTCCTATGCAAAGCATTTAACAATTGATTAATTCTAATCCCCAATGCAAAACCGCATGTCATATACTCGCATATCAAGATTAAAAACCTATAGAAATTCTTATACTGGAGTTCGTCAAGCTCATTTATTATATTATATATGGAAAAAACATAGTTTATACACTTTTGTTTGGTAAAAACGGCCTTTGTGTAATTACCACTATCGGAGTGATAGATTCTTAGAGGGATAAAAACATATCTGGTGTCATATTGCCTTGCCAACCTATTCCAAAACAAGGATTCATGTACAAGTTTAACTTTATCATATAACCATTTACCATCATCATTAAACATCTTTACTTGATTCACTAACCCCATATCTCTACATGTTATATTCTCAAAGTGCTTATTTCTGCACCATTCCATTTCGAGAAAATTCGAATCAATATACCCTACATCGCTTTGAGGATTATACTTTCCAGACACATTGCCCATTATATCTATTGCCAATGCCCTAATTGCCACTATATTAGAGATATTCAGCCTCTTTATCTTAATCCATTCTTCATAGAAAGTCTCCAAACAATTAGGTGTCATTTCATCATCATCGTCAATATCCACCATATATGGAGTCTGTATTATTTCAAAACCATATTTAAGTGCTCTGGTCTTGCCCGCATTTTCCTGATAATGGTATTCTATCATAAATCCGGCATCGCATTTACCAAGAAATTCGCCCTTCTCGGAAAAAGTACCAAAAGGTTTCTGCACCAATGAACATATATAATTATATGTTTCATCTATAGAACCATCGTCTATAATTAGCCAAACAAAATCCTTAAATGTCTGTTCCGATAAAGACCTATATAACCTCTCCAAGAAGTTAGCCCTATTATAGGTCGTTGTCAATATTGTAAACGTACTCATAAGCAATTACTTCCTCAATCAATTGAAATTCCTAATAAAGAATACAATCAATATCCCTAAAACCAATAACGATGGTATAACCCTATATTCTTTTTTTGTAGCTCTAATGATTAAAGGTAAAATTACTATCTCGTAAGTCGCAAAAATAGTTGAAGTTCTCCCGGCAACTGTTCCATAAACGCAAAGCACAATCAGCAATAACGTACTATAAAAATAAGCATTCCTTATCGTATAATAATACTTCGTTAACCTCACGAATGTTTTCTCTCCATAAGTAAATATCAATAATATTATGGTTTGATAATAAATCATAGGGTTAGACAAATCATTACTCCATGCATTTTCGCTTCCCTCTGTAATATAATCTTTTGCCAATTCCTGTACAAAATCAAAATTAGAAATAACCTGTTTAATGGTACCTCCCAAGAAACCTGCGGCTAAGAAAGCAAGGGCAAGACCGCATAAGATATGAATTTTCCGTATTGGCAGCATATTAAACAAGATCAAAGGGATTGCTATTAAAATACTAGTATGTATGTAGGAGGCCAGTATGCAAATTATGATATATTTCAAATACTCTTTCTTGGCTATAAAAGTAGTTGCAGCAATAATAATTGCAATGGCAAGACCGGCACGCATTTGATTCATATCTCTTGCCATCATAAATCGAGCCGTATAAATACATAGCCCCAAAACTGGGAACAATGAGTATTTTTTTAAAGAGTAAAAAACGAAGAAAAGTGATAAAGCCGCAATAAATGTAAAATAGAAAAAAGTGTCGTCCGCAATCGTTTTTGCTATTACACAGAGAAGATAATATCCTTTTTCTGAATAAGCATAAAATTTATCATTAAACGAAAAAGTACTTAATGTATTTGTCGTTTCATGAAACGAATAGGCATAAGCATAAGAGTCTATCCAATATACCGGATTCCGACTTCCCACCATTAATGTGAAAATCAAAAAGAGAATGAGCAATATTCCCAATTGCCGCACCCCTCTTACCCGGTCTAGAAAACCGGAAAAGAGATATAAACCAATAAATAATGTTAGGGCAGTAACAAATGACATTGTTAAGATATTTCTTTAAACAACTGTTCCCACATCATTATGATATTTTTAGTTTCATAAAAAGATGCTCGCTTGAAAGCGCATTGCTGTATTTCTTTACGCATAACATCATCACATATCATTTTAATTAACTTAAGAGCCAAGTCTTCCACATCTTCTGGTTTGCACAAGAACCCCTGACTTTCATTGGTAATTATGCTCTGAGTCCTTCCTTTAAAGTCTGTCGCTACTGGTGCACACCCTTGGCTCATGGCTTCAATTAACACCATTGGGAGTCCCTCACTCCTACTACTTAGGCAAAAAATCGCTGCTTTTTGATACAAACTAAGCATGTCTGATTGATAGCCAAGGAAATCTATTTTATCTTCTACACCATTTTCTCTGGCCATATTTCTAAGCATGTCAAATGTATTCTGACTTCCGTTACCGGCTATTTTTAATCTCCACTCAACTTGCCTCTCTTCCTTTTTCGCTCTATCAGTGATTGTTTGATTAGTATTTTCCTTTAATTCCAGAGATTGGCAAACCTTTCCCCACGCCCGAATTAAAATATCCCAACCCTTACATTGCCATTGATCTATTCTTCCTGCTGCTAATACAAAATTTTCTTTTGAAACGATACGATCTTTTAATGGAGCAAAACTTAAAGGGTTAGGTATTACATAAATTTTCTTCGTATTATGATATTTGTGAAACATCAATTCTCTATCCGGTTCTGTAAGAAGAGTTGTTGCTGCATAAAGACATGGGGTAAATCTGTCTAAAATATAATCTATTCTACTTAATTTGTAAGTCATGCTCTCTAAAGCATGATGAATTGTCATCACCACAGGTACATTAAGTCCAATGGCCGAAAACATTGATAGCAAAGAACAAGCTCTCATGTTTCCAATAACGACATCCGGCTTATACTTCCTTAAATATTTTCTCAATTTAAAAATAGCACCTCCCCACTTTAATATTTTATTATTTTTCGGTGGGAAGAGTTGCAACAACCGCACACGTTCGTCAACCGGATAAGTGGCCTTTTTCGTTAAATCAACAACAAGCCACACTTCATGCCCTCGCTGAACAAAACCATTGGCCAGGTTTACATGGACTCTTTCTGCCCCTCCTTCGCCAAGAGAGTTACAAACAAGAAATATCTTCATTTGGTAGATTATAGGTAAACATACAAAACAATCTCAACTAAATTTTATCAGGCAGTAATGCATTCTATGAAAAATGCTCCCTAACACTCTTATAATAAGCCTTTCCACAAGGGAGTTTTTCGTTTTTCCACATGAATAGTTTTCTCTCCAACTTCCCACTGCAAGATGCAAACAATAAGACTTCGACCTGTTTACAGTCTTTCCCTGGAAAGGATCAAAGAAATAAGCTGGATAGATTTTTAGTCCATGTTCTAAACTTTGCTCCTGCTGAAAAGAAGGATTCCAATTATACCCTATCTGGTTTCCAATCAATGCTTGAATAAACGGCAATGTTACAATATTTTGCCTCAATTCATTCGGTAATTCTTTGACTGAAGAAGTGATAAAATGCCTATCTTGGTAATAATCAAGACAACTTTTAATAAATGGATGACCTTTCTCGGCACCAAAACAATGGGATGAGAGCCCTTGATAGGAACCTATTTTACCAAAGTGGATGGACGATTCTTTTCCGATAAAGGCCTTATCTTGAAGAAATCTATCAAAAGGTTTATACACCTGCACATCTGTATCTAAATAGATGCCACCATAATGATAAACTGCATATAGCCGCACAAAATCAGCAGCGTATGCCCATTTTCGTTCTTGTAATGCTTCTTTTAAGAATACAGAATCTATTTCCTTTAATGACTCCATATCCCATTTCCGCAACTCATATTCCGGCATAATCTTTCGCCAAGATTCCATACAACGTTTGACATCAGAAGGCATTTCCTCGCCACTGAACCACGTATAATGTATAATTTTAGATATCATAATATATGAAAATTGTATTAAATAATTTATTTAACTTTACCAAACAACAGTAATTCTAATAGCTTGTTATAATGAATTACTCTTGCGACAGAGAGTGAAAAAACGATTAAAGCAATACTAATCATTAAATAGAACAATAAATTTAATAAGAATCCTTGCTCTGGCATATTTAAATTTTGAATTAAAGAAGAGTCTGATAATCCAATCAAAAAGAAATAATGTAAAACATATATTTCTAAACTATAGCGTCCCAATAAATTAAAAACCTTTTCAAGCATACTATCAGTTCCTGTATGCGAGGCCCATATAAATACAATTGGGGTAAAAAGCAATCCTAATAAAAATTTTCTGACAAACCAAATCTGCATATCAGATATTTCGCATATAATGAAGCCTATTAGAAAAAACATAAAAGCAGTGCCAACAATATTATCACTCGTTTTTAGTACATTCAGATAATCTTTATGGTGCAATAAAAATCCGATTAAAAAGAATAATGGATAATATTGGAAATATTTAATCAATATCAGACCAATACATGTAAGAAGAATATATAAAATAATTCTCATTGTTCGAGACAAATGAATTTGTGCATATTCAATCACAAGTTTAAATATTTTTCCTAAGAGTCGAATGATAAATAAATACCAAAGGAACCAATAACCTCGCATCATTGGATCGACTATCATCGTTACAAATGGATTCCGCTGTAAAACGCCTTGCTCATAATAATCTTGTAAAATTATCTTAGGAATACCTATAAAGAATAAGGGGAAGAGAAGAGAATAATTTTTCAACCTAAGTAATTGTCCCCAAGTGTTTAAGCGAAAAAACGAATGATAAGACACATATCCACTAACCATGAAAAACAGATACATGAAAAAAGTATTGATAAAATGTTCTATTAGGTTATTAGGGTTATCTAAAACTCCCCAACTTACATGGCAAAACATCACACACAATATTCCAAGCCCTTTAGCATTATCCAACCATGGGATACGGATAGAATCAATTCGGATTTGGCTACCCTGCTCTTTCTTACACATATTTATGAATAAACTTTAATGATTTTTTTCGATAAGATCCTACTTGTTCAACAATTCCAACTGAATAATTTATAGATTTATGTTCATACAAAGTTGGTTTAGAAAGACTGATAACTCTATTTAGCAATCCCAATTTAGACAACAAATTATTTGTCCGACTATCTTTATCACCATTTATCGTATAAAAGTCTTTTTTTAATAATATAGAAAAAGCTGCTAAATGAAAAGAACTGCCAATTGTACAAACAGCATTCTTCACAAGATTAAGAAATTCTTTAGGTCCGACTTCAAAGGAATTGCGGATATATGGATATTTATTAATATCCTTAGGATAATAGGCCCTATCCGTATAGACAGGTAACCCCATATCCTTTCCCAGTTTATTGGCTATTTCAAAATAAGAAAGTTTCAAGTTACTCGGTGAATAGAAAAAAATATAAGGCTCTTTTATTAGAGGTTCATCACTAATGAGCGATTCATAATCTTCTGCATCAAGCAAAAATGTAGGATCGCAGACCACCTCACAATTATCTATAATCTGATTACTTATAAGGTATTCTTTAGATCTCTCCTCTCTTACAGACACTGCATTAAAACCACACAGATACCTCTTCAGGTAGTCAATCGGCACACGCTCTGGAGTAGGGCCTAGCGATGGTGCATAAGATATCCGCTTAATGGCCGGATCCAAGAAGTCTAAAAAAAAGACGGATGACGTTTCATTGGTATAATTCCATATCTGGTCACTCCCTGCTATTACTAAGTCATAATTAAAAGAAGCATTGCAGAGTTGTTCCCGGGTATTATACTCACAAGTCAAATTTAATTCTTTTTTAAAGAAATCTTCAAAAAGATTCCATTTTTTAGTTATACCTTTAAAACTCGAAGGGTATAACAGCAAGCGTTTCATACTTGAAAGCAATGAATACTTATACCAATAACGGCTGCTGAAATCAAATGGCTTGAAATATATTGACTTTTGTATAAACGAACGATAGTTAATTATTTCGACTTGATGTCCCCGCTTTTCAAGATAAGTCTGCAGTGCCCAAGCCTGCAAATTTGAACCATAGTTATGTGAAGCATGAAAAGTAATAATACCTATGCGCATATTATAAATAGTTTTTGATTTTACCTACCACTGCTGCAAATATCTTTTCTCGAAAAGTTTTATTATATCCTCCATAGAAAACAACCAACCCGTTTATAAAAACTGCTGCACTATAATAAAGCAAAAAATAGCCTAAACTGTCACGGCAGACAGAGAACAAAAGATAATTGAGTGGAACAGCAATCAGGCAAATGAAAAAACAACGCCCGAATACAGACACTAAATAGTTATATATTTGAAATATCGGCAACTCTATCTTCAAAACTATCAATTCCGCGATATTGGTAATAATAGCAAAAGCCAAAAGCATCCAAAAGGCAGTGATTGCAGGAAAAGACATTTTGAAAAGAATGAAAATAAGCAAAATTGAAAGCAACCCCAAACTATTGGCGTAAAGATTTAATCGCTTAATATTACCCGTTGCACGGATTCCCATAACGACAGAGGTCGAGGTTGCCCGGACAAGTAGTGTCGCAAGAACTAATACAGCGAAAGTATCTGCTTGTTCCGGTACATTAGAAAGCCATAGCTTTAAAACATAATTGATCTTAAACATCATTGGCAATAAAAAAACAAGCAGTAGGAAAAAGGACATTTTTGAGCTTTCTGTCATGAGATATAGCATATCCCTATATTCTTTAACAGCATAACTCTTAGTTATTTGAGGTGTTACTGCCGACATAAAATTATTGCTCAACTGAGAAAAAATTCCCTGTAGTTGATAGCTAATTGCCCTAGCCGCATTAACCACAGGACCAAAAAATATATTCAAGAGAATGTTTACCCCTTGCCCTTGAAAAATCATTGTAGTACCACCAATTATATTCCAACCGGAAAAAGATAATATTTCTCTGTAAAGTTTTATATCTCTACAAAATTGCCATCCTGATTCTTCAAAATGCTTGTAACAATAACTTCTAGTGACTATCAGTGTTATCATCCCTGTCAGGAATGTAAGAATGCTATAAAGGACTAAATTATCTAAAGTGGAATTAAGTACGAGCAACAATACCATTAATAGCTTAAGACCGGCACCAATAACGCTGACATAAGCATAAACATTCATTTTTTCATGTGCCATTATATCTGCATCAAAAGGAGTCTGCGTTAGTAGCAATATTAATGAGAGAATAGAAAATTGATAAACAACATTCACAGCAAAAGTTCTATCAGCAGGAAAAGACATCTGGGTGTTCAAAAACCATAGTCCGATTGTCTCTGCCAAAAGAAATGCAATGAATGAAACAACAAGGTGGGAGACAAAAGTCACATTGAAAACCTTTTTTAACCGTTCTACATCTTTTCTCCCCAATTCATAAGCAATAAAACGGGTCGTTCCTGCAGATAAAGAGCCATTCAGGAAAGCAAACATTGTTACAACTCCTCCAACAACATTATAAAGGCCATAATCGGAAGCGCCCAACACTCGCAAAACGACACGAGATGTGTACAAACCCACGAGCATCACCAGTGTCATCTGAAAATAAAGAAGAAGTGTATTTTTTGCGATTCGCTTGTTTTCAATCATGTATTTTAATCATAAAAGGCCCATATTATAGGCATCAAAAACATTGCTCTTACACCTTTCCTTCCTCCACCTCCTCCAAATATTCTTGGACGAAGAAGTTGGCATCTTCGAGGTTGAAGGTTTCGGTGGAGGCAAAAACGTGGTATTGGGCGAGTTCACCGGTAGGATTTTCAAGCAGTTCGGCATAGCCCCACACGCCACCACAGTCTTCGGGAGGACAGGGGCTTTTACCGGAAAGCACCTTTGTGGACAGAGAGGCATCAGGGACAGACGATATGGACGACAGGCTGACTTGATGGATCCAACTGTCACCGAAATCATATTCAAATTTCATTTTTTCACCTTTGGCTGCAAGCACTTCGCCAAGAGTGACATGACACATGTCATACTCCTTACGAAGATAGGGTTGCATGGTGGCTAAGAACGGGTCGTCGGCATCCACTGGGGCATCAGACAGAAATAGGGCAACTTATAGAAGTTCGAGCCCTTGGTGAACTGATAAAGATGGTACCCCGCCCAACCAAACGCACGGATGATGATATGGGCCAAATGGATGAGACGGATCGTAGAAGGCACTTGCAGGCGACGCCATGTCTTGACGGGACACCCCTCGATAGTGATATAAAGCACATAGAGAGAGGGCTGCCGGGTGTTGTCAAGGAGAGGGAGCAGTTCATACGATCTCTCCTCATCGTCACTATAAATTTCAGGCAACTTGTCCAGACAGGTTTCCATTTTCTGCCAAAGTCCCTTTTCCGAAGCTATGGAAAATTTCTTTATTTTGCCCACAGCGGGAAGTCTTTTCAGCACACCCGGACTCTCTTCCTCACTTTCCGACATACTAAAACCGAGAGTGTCGAAGAAATCGGACAGATTGATCATAGGTGACTTTTTCTTTTTCGCCATTCTACTTGCAGTTAAAGGGAAAAACAAGGGGACTTTTCCGCCAGTCGGTTTCCACAGAAGACAAGGGAAGACAACTCGCCCTCCGCTGCAAGCTGATGCGCTTTCAGCGGTGTGACCGACAACGGATAGCCTCCGCTTCTGAGCATGATGCAAGAGAAAAAAGATGGGATGAAACGACACTGCCGCGATGGATGACAAAGGTCAACGATCAACATGTTTACGTGGCAATGCCGGTAGCCGAAGCCGGCAATAATCCTTTTAATTTCTCATTAGCCTCCGTGATGCTCGCAGTGCTTTCTGATGGTCGTAATATCATTGTGGACAAAGAGAAATGCCCTTTTGCCACTTATTTATGTGCAAAGATACATAAATATTTCTTACTTGCAAAAAATATCGCATGTTTTTTGACAGAGGGGGGGGGCCGAAACGCTATTTCGGCTTGCCGGATCGCAGGAACTTCATATCCGCCCCCGCTCTACTCCTGCATTCTTGATATAGGACAAGGAAAACGCAGAGAATGAACAAAAGAGGGGAAAAGATTTGCCCGTGTGCGCAAACAACGGTATCTTTGCATCGTAAAACAAAGGATAACAGATTAAGTAACGAGGGATTGAGCCCTCACAAAAGGTAAAAAGATTATGGTAACGATGATGATTGTATTGGCAGTAGTTGTAGCAGTAGCCGCTCAGGCCATCAATGTGAACAACAACATGTTCAGCGGCAAGTAAGCTGCCGGACAGGAAATCCCCCCACGGGGAAACCCCGACAACAGACAGCGCAGACCTCTGCGCGAACAGATAACTTCTTAAACAAGGTGTGTGCACATTTCCGCCGAACGCAAGAAAGCGGAATCTCCGGACTTAGGAACGGCAGGCACACGCCACAGAAACAAGCGTGCATCAGGACTCAGGTCTTGATGCACGCTTTTGTTTATAGGGTTGTGGCCGCTCAGCCATCGGGCACCGGCCACAACCCCGACTTGCCGCCCGCCCGGTTTCAGTTGTCGGCCACGCGCATGGTGAGCCGGCCGGCGGGCGAGATGAGCAGTTCGACGACGAAGCTGCTGGGACTGTCGGGGATGCAGAGCGTGGCCGCATAGTGGAGGCCGGAGGCATCGATGCGGGTGAAGGTGATGTCGCTCAACACGCTTTGCGAAAGATAGTCGGCAGGCACAAGGCGGACGAAAGCCTGCTTGCGGAAGTCGCCGGAGTAGACCTTGCGCGCACCGTTGAACACGCTCACGTGCACGATGTTGTCGTGATAAACATTGTCCACGGCCACGCCATCGTCGTTGTAAGACGACTTGACCACCTTATAGGTCGTCGGGTTCACCTGCGTGTAACTGTGATATTTCTCGCCGCCGAGCGTGACCACGGTGTCGCGCTTGATGAGCCGGTTCTGGTTGAGGGCCACGGGCCGCCGCTCCTCAAAGGCATAACGGTCGTCGGGGTCTTCGCTCTTGACGAGTTTCACCACATCGCCATTTTGGTTTTTGAACACAAACAGGTGGGGAGCCTGCTTCACGATGGGGTATTTCGACTCGCCGGCCGCGCTCAGCACCAGCGTGTCGCCATAGATGGCAAAGCGCACCGGCTGGCTGGTGGAGTCGGGATAGAAGATGGTGTCGCCCTTGGCCATAAAGGAGACATCGCCCTCGGCATCGTTCAGCCAGATGCCTTGCAGCATCTGCTTGGCCCTGAGATCCTCTTGCGGCAAGGAGGCCTTACCGCCAGCCGTCCGGCAGCACCCCACAAGGACTGCCACGAGGAGGACGGACAAGAGGACGAAACCGAGTCTGAAACGTGTCATCGCCCTATGCAGTGATATTCGAAACCGGCTTCTTCAAGTTCGTCGGCATCGAAGATGTTGCGACCATCTATCACCAGCCGGCCGGTCATGGCCTTGCCAATGACATCCCAACTGGGCAGTCTGAACTCTTTCCACTCGGTGAGGAGCAGCAGTGCGTCGGCGTCGAGCGTGGCATCATACATGTCTTTGGCATAGACGATGCGCTCCACGCGCCGGCGTTCCTCCTCACCCGCGGCAGCCTTGAGGGCCATGCGCCGGCGGCACTCGTCCATGGCCACGGGGTCGTAGACGCGCAGCCGGCAGCCGGCGGCGAGAAGCCGGTCGATCATCACCAGAGCGGTGGACTCGCGCATGTCGTCGGTCTCGGGCTTGAAGGAGAGGCCCCACAGGGCGATGCGCTTGCCTTCAAGGGCCTGCAGGCCGCCGAGAGCCTTCACGAGTTTGTCGAAGAGGACGCTCTTCTGCCGCTCGTTGACGCGCTCCACGGCCTTGAGCACCTCCATGGAGTAGCCGCTGTCGTCGGCTGTCTTGATGAGGGCCTTCACGTCTTTCGGGAAACAGCTGCCGCCATAGCCGCAACCGGCATAGAGGAATTTGCGCCCTATGCGTGTGTCGCTGCCTATGCCCGCGCGCACCATGCTCACATCGGCGCCCACGCGCTCGCAGAGATTGGCTATGTCGTTCATGAACGAGATGCGTGTGGCCAGCATCGAGTTGGCGGCATACTTGGTCATCTCGGCCGAAGGAATGTCCATGAAAATCACCCGGAAGTTGTTGAGCAGGAAGGGTTTGTAGAGCCTTGTGAGCATCTTCTGCGCCCGCTCGCTCTCCACGCCCACCACCACGCGGTCGGGGCTCATGAAGTCTTTGATGGCGTTGCCCTCCTTGAGAAACTCGGGATTGCTGGCCACATCGAACTTCACGTCGACTCCGCGGCGGTCGAGTTCGGCCTGTATGGCCGCCTTCACCTTGCGGGCCGTGCCCACGGGCACGGTGCTCTTGGTGACCACCACGAGATATTTGTTGAGGTTTTCGCCTATCGTCTTGGCCACCTGCAACACGTAGCGCAGGTCGGCGCTACCGTCTTCGTCGGGAGGCGTGCCCACGGCTGAGAACACGATGTCTTGTTCGTTGATGATGTCGGCCAGCGAAGTGGTGAACTTCAGGCGGCCGGCCTTCACGTTTTTCATCACCAGTTCGTCGAGTCCGGGCTCGTAGATGGGGATGTCACCCTGTTCGAGCCGCTCGATTTTCTTACTGTCTACATCGACGCATGTCACGTTGACACCGGTGTCGGCAAAACATGTGCCCGACACGAGGCCCACATATCCGGTGCCTACTACTGCTATATTCATCTTATTATAATGTTTAAGTTTCGCAAGAATGATATTTTAGGAGTTAAGGGAGAAGTTTCCTTGAGCGATGGCGAAAAAAAGAGTTAGCACTCGCTCCGCTCGTTAGGAGGTAGAGACAGCGGCTTCATTGCCTAAAGGTATTGGGACATCATGCCCCAAGTCCGATTCTTTTTCTCTGTCTGTCACGAGGTTTCCCCTCGTTTCTTCAACTCCTACTAAACACGCGAAAGTTCAGTTAGGATTATTTTCAAAAAACACTCTCGTCGTTCAAACACGCTCTTTATTCAAACACCTCGGCATCTTTGAGGGCCGGGGCCTTGAGGTCTTTATCGCTCGTCACCACGTCGCCCGGGTCGATGGGCCACTTGATGGCCACCTGCTCGTCGTCCCAACGTATGCCGGCTTCGTGCTGCGGAGCGTAGGCATTGTCCACCTTGTAAGTGAAGACGGCCTCCTCGCTGAGCACCAAGAAACCGTGGGCGAAACCGCGGGGAATGAAAAATTGACGCTTGTTTTCCTCGGAGAGCTCCACAGCCACATGACGGCCAAACGTGGGACTGCTCTTGCGCAGATCCACGGCCACATCGAGCACCCGACCTTTGATCACCCGCACAAGCTTGGCCTGCGCGTAGTCGCCCGTCTGATAGTGAAGGCCGCGCAACACGCCGAAGCTCGACTTCGACTCGTTGTCCTGAATGAAATCCACCTTGCCCACATGTTCTTCAAACTCGGCCTTCTTCCATGCCTCGAAGAAGTAACCGCGCCGATCCTCGAATACCTTGGGCGTCATGATCCAGACACCCTTGATTTCCGTCTCTTGATATTCCATTATTAGTCTATTTTATATAAAATATGGGCAAAGTTAGCATTATTCGGGCGAACTGCAAAATTATTTATCAACAAAGTGGAATTTAATTTTCTCCTGCTCCGATGGCCGAAGGCGGTATGGCTTGTCGGCCCGACCGCCCTCCCACCCCTTTGCCGACGGACTGGTGCATGGCCGCTGCACCGGCCTTGCATGGCTGTTGCACGCGGCGTGCAAAGCCGCTGCACGGGTGGTGCAGACATCCCGCACAAAACCTCACACGGCACGACGGCCGACAATCGGGCCGACCCCGCGAAGCGAAACACCCCCAAGTGGCGGGTGCGGAAAGGATTCCCACACGGAGAAGTTTTCCTCGCCGACGGCTAAGATTCCGCCGAAACCATCCCCATATTTTACCATTTCCCTTGCATTTTTCCGCGAAAACGCTTGCTTTTTCCAGCCCATTTCACTATTTTTGCAGACATCTCACCCCTTTACCCTTTCACCTCTTTATATATATACCTGATATGATGAAGAATAGACTGTTTTTTCTAATCGCGACACCGCTTCTTCTTGCCTTGAACGCTTGCAGCCACAAGGAAGAGTACGAGCCGGCAGAGAAGCAACTGGTGACCAACGCCGGAGTGAGGGAAGCGGGCCGGAAAGTGAACCCGGGAGACACGATACACCTCTATGGCGAGGGATTCCAAACCGGCGATTACGTGACGCTTGACTTCCGTTGGGATACGGGCGACCCGTCATTTCCCGAAGGTTCCGGCATGAACAACTATGCAAAAATCATCGAAGCAAAGCCGAATGGCATCAGCTTCCTGATGCCCTACCGCAAGCCGGAGTCCCGCGTCAGAATCATCTTGCAGAGAGCAGCCGACAGAATGACCTTGGGCGAACTGCCGGTGGCCGACGGACAGACACCCAAAGACTTCAGACTGTATGGCGTCAATCCCGGTCGCAACACGATAGAGACGGTATGGACGCAGGGCAAGGGGAATGCCGCGACGAAATGGGACATGAGCGCGCATCCGGACTTCCACTCCATCGTCAACCTCGAAAAAACTTACGGGCTGTGCGGTCTGGCCAAGGCCGATGGCGTGCAACAGCCGTTCTTCTTCGACTTCTGCACCGGTGAATGGAGTCCTCTCAATCCCTCCTTTAATACGCTATCATTGGCGGTGACCAACACAGGATACTTCGTCTCCATTCAGGAGAAAGCACCGGGCAAATATAATTTGAGCACTTCTCTCAGGCAACCGGAGCAGAGCAATTACGCCACACGCACATCGGTTGTGGAAAAGCTGCGGGCCTTTGAGTTGCCGGCCGGGCTATCCGCGCGACAGTTCGGCACCTACGCCGGCGTGTTCGACCCCGAAAGCGGGACCGTCTTCCTCTCTGCCGACAAAGGCGCGGGGAAATGGGTGCCCGTACTGTTCCACATCCGCAAAGGATTCCGCGTGCTCGACGAAATCGAGGCCGAAGCCCTCATCCCGTTCTCCTTCAGCGTGCCCGGCGACAAGTCGCAACCAAGGCTGGCAGGCTATGTGATTTCTTCCCCGTCGGCCAAAGGTGGCAGTCGCTTCTGCCTGCTCGACAAGGAGTCTCCACACCTGCAGGAGCCGTTTGCCACCCAGCCCGGCAAGGTGGTTTCCATCACCTGCCGCACCGACCGTCCCGGTCGTTTCACCGTGCTCACCATCACAAACGGGAAAACCTCTGTCGCCGAATACAACGGGGCCGACAAAACTTGGAGCTCCCTCCCCGACCTTCCCGACCTGTCGCCCTACACCTCCGTCACGTGGGCCAACTGACAGCCGGGACAGGGAAGCCGCGAGCCTTTTGTGGCTTCTCGCGGTCTGCCGCTTGCAGCACCTCCGAAAAGGCACGACGGATGGGGGAATACGCCCATTCTTATTCTACAGAAAACAACAAAATAGGGACAGCGCATCAAAGCACTGTCCCTATTGTAGATTATAGAGTCTCCCCCCTCACTCCGATATTTCACGCTTGGAAAGCTGGGGGGAGGAGTGGATATTGTCCTCTTGTTCAGACCCCCACCCCCCTAACTTAGGGGGCTTTCCACCAGCTTCAGCTGCAACTCGTCGAGCTGCTTCTGGTCGATGGTGCCGGGGGCATCGAGCATCACGTCGCGGCCGGAGTTGTTTTTCGGGAAGGCGATGCAGTCGCGAATGGAGTCGAGACCGGCCAAGATGCTCACAAAGCGGTCGAGACCGAAGGCCAGGCCGGCATGGGGCGGAGCACCATACTTGAAGGCATTCATCAGGAAGCCGAACTGGGCCTCGGCACGCTCCGGCGTGAAACCGAGCACCTCAAACATCTTCTCCTGCAAGCGGGTGTCGTGGATACGGAGCGAACCGCCGCCCACCTCGATGCCGTTGCACACAAAGTCGTAGGCCACGGCGCGCACCTGCTCGGGATGCTCGTCGAGCAACGGCAGGTCGTCGGGGTTGGGCATGGTGAACGGATGGTGCGTGGCCATGAGGCGCTGCTCCTCGTCGCTCCACTCGAAGAGGGGGAAGTCGACTATCCACAGACACTTGAACACATTCTTGTCACGCAGCCCCAAGCGGTCGCCCATCTCCAAGCGGAGCGAGCAGAGCTGCACACGGGTTTTGTTGGCATTGTCGCCGGAGAGGATGAGCACGAGATCGCCGTCTTTGGCTCCCATGGTCTGTTTGATTTCGGCCAGCACCTCGGGCGAATAGAACTTGTCGATGGAGCTCTTCACCGTGCCGTCGGCCTGATACTTGATGAACACCAGTCCCTTGGCACCCACCTGCGGACGCTTCACGAAGTCGGTGAGCTCGTTGAGCTGCTTGCGGCTGTAATCGGCACAACCGGGCACGCAGATGCCGCCGATGTAGGCTGCCTCGTCGAACACGGAGAACGCTCCCTTGCCGGCGAAAGCCTCCTTCAACTCGACAAACTCCATGCCGAAGCGCACGTCGGGTTTGTCAGAACCGTAGCGGCGCATGGCATCGTGCCACTTCATGCGCTCCAACGGGGGCAATTCCACGCCGCGAATCTCCTTGAAGAGATGGCGGGCCATGTCTTCGAAGATATTGAGCACGTCTTCCTGCTCCACAAACGACATTTCGCAGTCTATCTGTGTGAACTCGGGCTGGCGGTCGGCCCGCAGGTCTTCGTCGCGGAAACACTTGGCTATCTGGAAGTAACGGTCCACGCCGGCCACCATGAGGAGCTGCTTGAGGGTCTGCGGACTCTGCGGCAGGGCATAGAACTGGCCGGGATTCATGCGCGAAGGCACCACGAAATCGCGGGCCCCTTCGGGCGTGCTGCCGATGAGGATGGGGGTCTCCACCTCCATGAACTGGCGCGAGTCGAGGAAGTTGCGTATGAGGATGGTCATGCGGTGGCGCAGCTCGAGATTCTTGCGCACGGCGGCGCGGCGAATGTCAAGGTAGCGGTATTTCATGCGGATGTCGTCTCCGCCGTCGGTATTGTCTTCGATGGTGAACGGGGGGGTGAGACTCGGCGAGAGCACCGTGAGCGCGGAGACGATTATCTCGATGTCGCCCGTGTCCATATTCGGGTTTTTGCTCTGCCGCTCGCTCACACGGCCCTTGACCTGAACGCAGTATTCGCGGCCCAACTTGTTGGCCTCTTCACAGAGTGCCCGGTTGTCGGCTTCGTTGAACACGAGCTGTGTGATGCCGTAACGGTCGCGCAGGTCGACGAACGTCATGCCGCCCATCTTGCGCGAACGCTGAACCCAGCCGGCCAAGGTCACTTCCGTGCCGGCGTCGGAGAGGCGCAGCTCTCCGCATGTCTTTGTTCTGTACATAATTATATAAGTGCTTAGTCTTTAGCTGCAAAAGTACAATAAATAGCTCGAAAGACAAAATAAATGGTCAAAAAAAGCGGGCGGACACCTTGCATCGGTGTCCGCCCGCTGTATTGTCGGGGTGAGTGGTGTCGGCAAGCCGCTAAAGTTCGGCTTTCTTCCGGGCCACGTAGTCGGCGAAAGTCTTGTCGAAAGCTGCCCGCTGCTCGCTGTCGAGACGGCCAAGCGTACCCACCAGTCCTTTGTAGTAACGCTTTATCCTGCCCTGCAACCGGGCCTTGGCCTGCTGCATCTCGGCTTCATCGGCCCCTTCGGCCTTGCGGTCGAGGCAGGGTTGGAACAGCTTGTCGAGGTCGCGGTAGAGGGCCGGCTTCAACTGTTCGAGGAATCCGAACTTGTCGGCGACGGCCACGGGGGCGGCATTTTCCGTCCGGGCAGGAGCCTCGGCAGAGGTTGTGGAGGGACCGGCGGGGGACTCAGAGGGAGATTGCGCACTGTCGGCCACGCTCGTCACGGATGCCGGATTGGCACTGTCGCTGTGACTGCCGCGGCCGGTGAAAAACACGAAAACCAGCAGGCCGATGACCACCGCGATGGCTGCGACGATGCCCACGGTCTTTTTCGAACCGCCGTGGCTCCGGTCGCTGTAAAGGGCTTCCATCACGGAAGCGGCATCCATATAGCGTTCGTTGCGCCCGAAGCTGCAACACTTGTCGGCCACGGGGGCATAGTCGGCAGGTAGGGCGAAGTCGCGCAGCAACATGCCGAGCGAATAGATGTCGGCCCGGGCATCCACGGTCATCGTGCCGTCTTTCACCTCGGGTGCCATGTACTTCAACACACCGACGGGTTCTTTCAAGCTGTCGGCGGCAACAATCCGAAAGTCGCTGAGCTTGATGTGGTTGCCCTGCTTGGTGATATAGATGTTGGAGGGTTTCAGACCGAGGTGTACCACGCCGCGGCCATGCACGTAGGAGAGCACATCGGCCAGCTCCTGCACCACGGCCAACTTCTCTTCGGTGGTATGGGCCTCGCGCAGATAGTCGGCCAGCGAACGCCCGTCGACGCATTCGAGTTCGATACACGGCCCGTAGCGGTCGTCGTCTACCAGTGCCTGATATTTCACCAGACCCGCGTGGTCGAGCGCGTGGGCTGTCTTGTATTCCTTCTTCAACAGGGCGACGCACTGCGGTTTCTCCCTGTATTCGGGCTTCAGCCCCTTGAGCACCACCCACCGGTCGCCCTTGCGGCACTTCACAAAACGGTGGATGCCGCGCGAAGTGAGCACGGTGTAGTCGCTGTATCGGGAAGCGGCGGCCTCTGCCGGCTGCTGCGGCTGCTGTATGTCGTTTTCCTTCTCCATTCTATGTGATACATTATCCATTTATACATGGCGACGGCTTGCAGGCATGTCTGCCGCCAAGCTATCGGGCTACAAACATACGAAAAATATTCGACAATCGCACGTTCTCGCCCGTTTTTATCATCTGAATGGGGTAAAAACGGGGTTGTCACGTGAAATACAGCCAGTAGACGGCGGCGAGAACGGCCAGCACGATGAGGGCCACAAGGGTCTTGAAGAGACAGGTGGTGACTTTCTTGATGATGAAAAAGCCCACAATCAGAGCGACGAGGGCAAAGGCGTAATAGGCGAAATTGGATGTCATGGAAGTGATATGAATGGATGTCGAGGGGCATTGGCGGGTGCAACCGCCCCACCCCCGCCCCGCCCTACTTGAAGAGCGAGAGGAAGGCGGAGGGCACGGGCGTGTCAAACTCCATGCGCTCGTGGGTCACGGGATGGTAGAAACAGAGCACGTAGGCGTGGAGACAGAGACGGTGGAGCGGGTCGTCGCCATTGCCATATTTGATGTCGCCGCACACGGGGTGGCCCATGTCGGCCGAGTGGACGCGTATCTGATTCTTGCGGCCCGTCTCGAGCCGGTATTCCACCAGACTGTGGTCGGTGGTGCGGCGGAGCACATGAAAGTGGGTGACGGCATACTTCCCGCCGTTGTCCACGGGCGACGAATAGGTGACGTAGGCCTTGTTGTCTTTCAGCCAGTTGGCGATGGTGCCTTCGTCGTCGTACACCTCGCCCGAGACGACTGCCACATAGCGGCGGTCGTAGACCACATGATGCCAGTCGTGTTCGAGCATCTGCTCTATCTCCTTGCTCTTGGCGTAGATCATCAGTCCGCTGGTGTCGCGGTCGAGGCGGTGGACCACATGGGCCGTACACTTTTGGCGCGTCTTCTTGAAGTAGTCGTCAAGCACTTTTTTCACGTTGAGCGACGAGTGGCCGGCAGCCATCGAAAGGATGCCCACGGCCTTTTCCAACACCACGATGTGGCGGTCTTCATAGACCAGTCGCACGTAGCGGCTTCGGAACGTGTCGTTGCGCTTGTTCCTGCTCACGCTGATTTTCATGCCCGGTTCGAGCGGATAGTCGAAGCGGGTGGTCTGCTTGCCGTTCACCTTGATGCCGCGCCCCTTGAGCGTAGCCTTGATTTTAGACCGGCTCTCGCCTTTGACGTTGGCGAGCAACCACTCCAGCAGCGGTGCCTTTTCGTCCACACGGTAGTGGTCGTAGTCGTTTGGGGAAGGTCTGTACATGTTTTTAGGAGTTAAAGGGAGTTAAGGAGTTAAAGGGAGTTAAGACAATAGCTTTATTGCCAAGTCCATACGAGAAGATGGAAGTTAATGGGAGATTCTTTGGGGAGTTAAGAAGTGAAAGGGAGTTAAGACAACAGTTTTATAGTTTATGTCTTCCCGCATGTCATCGGCAATAAAGCTATTGTCTTAACTCCCTTTAACTCCTTTACTCCCTTTAACTCCCAAAATAACTCCTCTCCCCCATCATACTATCTTGAAACGGATGCGGAAGGTCATCGTGTCTTGATCCCAGTTGGTGCCGAGCAGCTCGAAGCGGCCTATCTGACCGGTGGAGCGCACGTGCTTGCCAATGCAGGGGCACACATCGTAGTCGCCGATGCGCACCAACCGGAGCTTTTCGCCGGCCGTGTCGGGCAGGCGGTCGAGCGTCACCCCTTCGGGAATATGGTCACGATCCACCATCTCGTAGGTCACGGGGAGATCTTCGGCGATGAGCCGGTTCATCTCGTCGGCGATGGCTTTCTCCTCCTTGCGGGTGGGCTTGTGGTCGAGCACATAGCTGATTTTGCTCTTCTTGCGCTCGATGTGAGCATTGCGCGAACGCTCGCAACCGAACATGCGCATCATCAGCCGGTTGAGCAGATGCTCGGCCGTGTGGGCGGGAGGGAACTCATCCTTGTTGTGCCCGTTGAGAATCAAGTCTTCGTTCATGTCTTTATCGGATATTATAATTTTATAGATGACACCTCCGTGGGCCGGCACATCCACCTCCACAGCCCCTTCGCGCTTGAAGACGAGCCGGCGGTGATGACGGGTGAGCAGTTCTTCGGCCTCCCATTCGCCCTCTGACAATTCCATGAAGTCGAAGGCGTGGGCGGGAATCCGCACGGCGCAGGAGGACATGCTGTCGCCGAAGTTGACCGCCACAAAGAGCAGTTCGTTGCCGGCCTTGCGCAAGAAGGCAAAGCGGTTGTCGGCCAACGAGGGGTTGACATACATCAGGTCGAAGGTTTTTCCCTCGCGGGCGGCGCGCTCCTCACCGGCCATACGCATCACGGCGGTGTAGGCGGCGTTCAGTTCCCGCTCGTCGCGAGAGAGCTGCCGGGGGTCGTAAAAGCCGTGGTTGAGCGTGTCGAGACTCCAATAGTCGAAGATGGTGGTGCGCCCGTCGCGCCCGCTGAAGCCCTCGCTGTCCATGCCCCGCTCGCCAAACTCCTGTCCGGCATAGAGCATGTAGGGATTGGTTTGCAGCAGGCAGCTCACGATGTGGGCCGGCAATCCCTTGCGGGCATCGCCGGCGAAGAAATCTGAGGCGATGCGCTGCTCGTCGTGGTTTTCGAGGAAATAGAGCATGTGGTCGCGTATGTCGTCGGTCGACTGCCACTGGGCGGTGATGTCGGTCGTGGGCCGGCGACCACAGATGATGTCGCGCAGGCAGTCGTACATGCCCACCTTGTCGTAGAGATAGTCGAAGCCCGAGGCGATGTAGGCCCGGTATTGCGTGGGGTCGTAGACCTCACCGATGAAGACAAGTCCGGGATGGGCGGCCTTCAGACGGGCCGTGACGTAAGTCCAGAAAGCCGTGGGCACCATCTCGGCCATGTCGCAACGGAAGCCGTCGACACCCTTTGCGGCCCAGAAAAGCAGTATGTCGGCCATCTTCAGCCACGTGTCGGGCACGGGGTCGAAATGTTCCGAGCGGCCTCCGGCGTCGCAATAGTCAACGCCGTAGTTGAGTTTCACGGTCTCATACCAGTCGTTCTGTCCCGGATGGTTGTCAAAGAGGTCGTTGCCCGTGGCCTTGGCGGGCACCTCGGTATAGGGTTCGGCATCGTCGCCGGAACCGGAATTGATGCCGTCGAGGCACAATGGCCGCCCCCAACAGTAGTAGAAGTTGTTGCGCGGAGAGAAGTGCATGTTTTGGTCGTCGTCCTCTCCGAGGTCGCGCACGCCCTGCGGCCGGCACACCGAGCGGTATTCACGGGCCACGTGGTTGGGCACAAAGTCGAGAATCACTTTCATGTCGGCCTTGTGTACGCGGTCGACGAGGGCCTCCCACTCTTCCATGCGCCGGGGCACATCGGTGGCCAAGTCGGGGTCCACATCATAATAGTCTGTTATGGCATAGGGCGAACCGGCCCGGCCTTTCACCACCCGGGCGTGCTGCCGGGGGATGCCGCAGGCCGAATAGTCAGTCTGTGAGGCGTGGCGGATGATGCCCGTGAACCACACGTGGGTCACTCCCTGCCGGCGGATGCGCTTGAGGGTGGCGGCATCAAAGTTGTTCATCTTCCCACTGCCGTTCTCGGCCATCGTGCCCCACGCCTTGCGGGTGGTGTTGCGATTGCCGAACAGGCGGGTGAGTATCTGATAAATAATCATGAGTTAAGTCGAGTTTAGTTGACGGGTGAACGGTCGGTCGAGTTGACGAGTGAACAAGTAGACAAGTAAACAAGTTATCAGTTGCGGAAAGCAGACAAATAGACAAGCCGACGAGCCGCCCCTCCCTTTCAGAGCAAGCAACTCGTCTACTTGTCCACTCGTCAACTCGTCAACTTAGATTCCCTTCACCGCTACATTCTTGTCGATGCGGCCAATCATGCCTTGCAGGGCTTTGCCCGGTCCGCACTCGGTGAAATCGTCGGCACCGTCGGCTATCATGGCCTGCACACTGGCTGTCCAGCGCACGGGACTGGTGAGCTGCGCGGTGAGATTGGCCTTGATTTCGGCTGCATCGGTGTGGGCCTTGGCATCCACATTCTGATAGACGGGGCAGCTCGGAGCGGCAAACTCGGTCTGCTCGATAGCGGCTTGCAGCTCGTCCTTGGCCGGCTGCATGAGCGGAGAGTGGAACGCACCGCCCACCTTCAGCGGCAGCGCACGCTTGGCACCGGCCTCTTTCAGTTTTTCGCAAGCGGCATTGACGGCCTCCACGTTGCCCGAGATGACGAGCTGACCGGGGCAGTTGTAGTTGGCTGCCACCACGATTTGGCCGTCGGCAGACACCTCACTGCACACTTCCTCCACCTTCTCGTCGCTCAGTCCGATAATGGCAGCCATCGTTCCGGGGTTGGCCTCACAGGCCTTCTGCATGGCGTTGGCACGGGCGGCCACCAGCTTCAATCCGTCTTCAAAGCTCAGTGCGCCGGCGGCCACGAGGGCGGAGAACTCGCCCAGCGAGTGTCCGGCCACCATAGCGGGCTTGAAGTCATCGCCCAGACAGAGTGCGGAGATCACACTGTGGAGGAACACGGCAGGCTGCGTGACATTGGTCTGCTTGAGCTGCTCGTCGGTACCGGCAAACATGATGTCGGTGATCTTGAAACCGAGTATCTCGTCGGCTTTGTCAAACAGTTCCTTCGCCAATGCGTTGTTTTCGTAGAGGTCCTTACCCATGCCCACGAACTGCGATCCCTGTCCCGGGAATACAAATGCTTTCATTGCTTTATCCTATTTTTTGATTGTTAATACTTTCAGCGCACAAAGGTAAGAAAAAAGACCGTAATAATCAAAAGATTAGGAAAGAAAAGGTGATGGGTGTTAGGTGGTGGGTGATAGGTGTTAGGTGATGGGTGTTAATGAAATCCT